>ERZ772893.2521-NODE-2521-length-14571-cov-2.778382_pt1 | contig 14571 bp, 11 predicted proteins | sample MGYA00511482_ERZ772893 | MGnify/ENA primary metagenome ERZ772893 (study PRJEB29015, sample SAMEA2737687) | human gut metagenome | biome: human gut; feature: human-associated habitat; material: faeces | place: China | collected 2012 ...
ATCCCGGCACGGTCAAACCGCGCCGGGATTGCTTTATTTTGTGAAGTGCTGGTGGTCAAAAATGTGGTCTGAGCAGAAGCAGTGATAGCCCTGGCATTTGGAACAGTAGCGGAATTCCAGCTCCGGGTGGTCAGCGTCCGTGCGGCCGCAGACCTCGCACTTGTGGCGGTAGCCTCGCTCCGTCTCCGCCTTCTTCTGCTGCCGGACGGCGGACTTGAATTGAATGGTCTGTCTGGACCGCTGACGGCTCTGGATCCCCAAAATGCTCTTGATATCCTCCCAGAAGAAGATCACAAAGTTCAAAATTGCCACCACAGCGGCCAGAGCACTGGCGTAGGCACCGTACCGCACGGACCGAGCGATGTTCCACGCCATCAAAGCGATGTCCGCCCATGCCAGCCACTTGGCCTTCAGAGGGATCACCCCATAAAACCAGACCTGCGCGTCGGGATACATCACTGCGAAGGCCAGGAACATCGTCAGGTTGATGTAATAGGCGTCGGACAGGCTCCAGCCGTAATACCTCGTAGCCAGCGAGAGGATCACCGTGGACAGCACGCTGAACAGCATACCGCTGAGATAGTACAGGGTAAACTTGGCGGTGCCCCACTCCCGCTCCAGCGTCCCGCCCACGAAGTAGCAGAAAGACAGCATGATGAACAGCGATATGGGGCGATAGGGAAAGGGCAGCAGCACAAAGGTCACCAACCGCCACACCTCGCCATGAAGCACATGGTAGAGGTCAAATTTCAAAAAGCTCAGGGCCGCTGCCCCGGCGAACAGCGTCAGGATGTACGTCACCGCATTGGCGATAACAATGTAGAGCATCAGGTTCGGTATGCCGAAACGAGGATGGCTGTACGCAAACCGGTCGATCCATTGGTTCAGTTTCTTCAAAACGGGTCCTCCTGTCATTCGTTCAGGTATCCCGGCGGTCCAGACCCACCGGACAGATAGCATTATTATAACCGTTCCCTGCGGAAAAGTCATCTTTAAATTGTGAACGTTTTCCGCCTGATAAATTTTTATAAAAAGATTCTCCGTTTTCGGTTGACAAACCGCCCCAATCTATGGTAAACTAATCAAGCGTTTGAGAGCCGGAGAACTCCTCTGCCGATGGAGAGATGTCCGAGTGGTTTAAGGAACCGGTCTTGAAAACCGGCGAGGCGCAAGTCTCCGTGGGTTCGAATCCCACTCTCTCCGCCAATTTCATAAAACACCATCGACCTGCGGAAGTACCCAAGAGGCCGAAGGGGCTCCCCTGCTAAGGGAGTAGGCTGGATAAAACCGGCGCGAGGGTTCAAATCCCTCCTTCCGCGCCATATGAACGCGGCCCGTGTTTCGAACTTTTTTATCGAAACACGGGCCGCTTCGTATTCGGAAAGCCTTGATTTATCAAGGCTTTCCGTTTTTGCGTATTCTTGAGTACTTTTCTTGAAAGGCCAAAATCGAAAAGAAGATTTCGCTATCCACCCCCGCTATTTGAACACGTCTTTTCGATATAATCGTTGGTATATGCAGCCTCAAACGCCTGCGGTGTCTTATATTTTAGTGTCGCATGTGGGCGGACTTCATTGTAGAAGCAAATGTACCCGTCTACGCTTTGCCGGAAATGCCGTTCAGATGTATATTCTCTGCGGTAGGCTTCTTCCTTTTTGAAGGTCGCAAAGAAAGCTTCCGCCACAGCGTTGTCATGAGGACGGGCAGTTGCGGAAAAGGATTGTTTGACACCAAACTGTTGCAGTAGTTTGGAAAATGCATCAGAAATATACTGTCCACCTCGATCACTATGAAAAGTCAAATTTTTTGGCATTCCGCGTTCAGCATAGGCAGCACGAAATGTTGTTGTCACGAGCCGTGTACTTGCAGAACGAGAGATGCGGTGAGCGATGACTTTGCGGGAAAATAAATCAATAATGACGCAAAGATAGAGCCAAGATCCTTTGATTTTAAAATATGTGATGTCACTTACCCAAATATGATTTGGATGATCAACACGAAACTCACGATTAAGGAGGTCTTGCTTTTTGCGCTGCTGTGCTTTATAAAGCTTCTTTGCATCCGTGCGAACACTATGCAGGCCAAGCTCTTGCATAATGGCTGATATGTGTTTTTTGCTGACATGCAGACCATTTGAGATCAAGATTGTGCGAATCTTTTCCGCACCGTAACGCTGCTCGCTGTCATCAAAGATTTGCTTGACTTTCAATGCAAGCTGTGCTTGTTCGCTTTCATATTTACTGCGGTCAGCACGACGGAAAATATGATTATAAAATGTGCCTCTGGCAACATCCAATGCCTCGCACAACTCATGAACGCTGTAAACCTTCGTAAATTCAGTATGGAGATGTTCCAAAGTCGCTATCCTATCCTGCAATGGGACTTTGGAAAGATATCCCGATAGCTGAATGATCTCAAGCTTGTGTTCCGCTTTTTGAAGACGCCTTGTGATGGAATCGAATTCTTTCGGCGTGTAAGTGTGCGTTGCGGTTTGGATGGAACAGTATTCCCGCCGCCAATGATATAGCGTACTCTGAGATATGTGCAGTTCTTGACATAGGGATTGAATGGATTCACCCTTCTCATAGCGCCGAATTGCTTTGACTTTGAATTCATCTGGATATTTTTTGGGCATGACCTCATCTCCTTTTGCAAGATAAGGACATTATAAACCACACGGTGACATTTAACATAAAGTAAAAACAGCAGTTGTATAAAAACAGATTTCATGGTAAAATTCAACAAAACAGAGGGCGTAAAATAAAGACAAGGAGGATTTCCAATGAAGTTGCAAGAAGTGATACTGAGAAATTATAGAGGCTTTCGCATTTCTCCCCAATACATAATTGCAGCCAGAGAATATGATAAAAAACTGAAATGGTGAATTCTGTGTTCTGATCGTTGTGAAGGATTAAATGTAAACCGTTGGCAAGGGTGGGCAACTATGACCAATTTGAAAGAGCAATTCTATCAAACGAAAAATATCGAGTTTCTCAAGAAAACACTGGGAAGAGAACTTTGGGTCCAGGTGTCGGGAAGCAAAGATATAAATGGGGCTTCTGCTGCGTTTTGGGCAGCTTTAATGCCTGTAGAGAATATCGACGAAGCTTACAGAGATTATTCTTGGAACAGTTATATAGGAACACAATGCCCCGGCTTTATAGAATACGGGGACAAAATAACATATGAGGCAAATCCCCTGAATTTTGATTCATGCTTGAATATAGTGCAGTATAGGGAATTCTATGGAATCAAGCCAAATTATGTCGAGATTTCAGAAGAATTTCGCTTGCTGAACAATTTATATCATGACATAAATACAAATATTTTTTATGAAATTGAAGAAAACGGAGAATGCACCGAAGTTGCTAAAATTATAAACAATGACTGCGCATATATAAAACTTAAAAGCTTGATGAAATTTGCTGCAGCGAAACAAATGGCGCTTCTACTATTCTTTGATATTCGTGTTAAGATTTCCGGCTCACTACAGAAAAACGGACTCAAAGAGTTCTCTACTACTGTAAATGAAGACGGATTGTTTTTTGGACTATGGGGAGGTGAACAGAGACTACTTGAAACATATTCTTACAGTATTTTGATGGGGAAAAGAATTTTGCTTCCCAAACCTGTTGAGGAGTGCGGATACGAACCATATTCTCGCAATGAAGAAAACGAGTATCCTGAATATATTATTGGAATAGATGAGTATGGAGAGCCAAGAAGTTATACATCAAACCCTGCGAAGTTATCAAATTATTTTGGAGCAAATCCCGGTGCTCCCCATTATTTAACGCCAGTCTTTTTCAAGAAAGAGGTGTTGCAAAGATATCTATCTCGGCCTAATATTTTTAGTGTAGAGGCAGGTTACCTTCGTTGCCAATCCTTGTGGGGAATCGAAATTGACAATGAACACAAAGACATGGTATCGGTATATCTGGGAGATCTTGGGAGGGATTTGCCAGTTCAGGAACACTCACATTGGAAACAGTATAATATTGCGACAGATGCAAGACTCAGTACAAATGCGGTGAAAAGAGATTTTTTATGTGCCTTTACGCAACCGGAAATTTCTGATTTAAAGTTCAAATCGAATTTTAAGCAGTTTGTAAATACTTGGAGAGAACAGTATCAATGGGATTTATTCCTCCCCCTTTCTCAGAATGATGAGTACAATTTTAAAACTTTACATCTCCCGATAACAGATGGGCAAGAAGAATTTGACCATTTGGTTTTATCCTTGGTGAAAACAATGATTGACTCACTAAACGAAAAAGAAATTGTTAAACAATTCAAAAATCCAACCGATCTCAAAGGAGGAATTAGTAAGTTAGAATACTGGCTTTCCGAGTTAAACTTTCCTGATTACCAGCAACAAATTAAGTTCTTGCGCAATCTACAAGAACTTCGGTCAACAGGAACCGGACATCGAAAAGGAAAGGGATATGAGAAAGCTGCCGGAGTTTTTGGACTGAATACCGACAATTATGTTGATGTATTTGACAGAATCTTACTGCAAGCCAATGCATTTATCCTCTTTTTAGCTAAAAATTTCTTGAAGGATTGGACCGTTACCCTTTCTTGAGAGTGATATTGCCCAAAGCGGTCGAAGAAAAATATCCGAATTGAAGCCACCTGACACGTAAAACCCTGTAATCTCACCGGTTACAGGGTTTTGTCATGCCCTTTGACCCTTATTTTGACCCTTTATAGATTTCAAAGAGCATTTGCGGCAATCGTTTCAACCGGAGACTTTCTGAATAAATTCCTCCATGCGGTCAGCTGATTGCTGCCGCATTTTTTGCGATACATGACCATACACATCCAAGGTAAAGCTGGCGGTGGCATGGCCCAGATTGGATTGCACTGTCTTGATGTCATCGCCGCTCTCAATGGAAGCCACGGCAAAGCTGTGCCGCAAATCATGAAACCGCTCCTCCGGCATACCAAGCTCTCTTACGATTGCCTTAAACTTTTTATAGACTGTACAATGGCACAAATGACCACCCAACTCATTTGTAAACACCAAATCCCACGAATTGTTCCACGCTTCTCCTGCCAACAGACGCATTTGCGCCTGCTGGCTTTTTTGCTTTCGCAGCAGAGCCATGACGGATGGTGCGGTCAGGATCGTGCGGTTACGGCTGTTCTTTGTCGGGGCCAGGCAGTAAGTGCCGCCCACCTTTTTCGTTTTCTGAAGCTGCTTGTTGATGTAGATCGCATTGTGCTGAAAATCAATGCAGTCCCATGTCAGCCCCAGTACTTCGCCCTCCCGCAGCCCGGTAAACAGGGTGATTTGGTACACCAGCCCATACTTCGTCCCTTGGATTGCTTGCAGAAACTTTGTAATCTCCGCCTGCTCCATTGGCTTGATCTCTTTTCGGTGTGCCTTTGGCAGATCACAAACATTCGTCGGATTGGAACGGAGCATTCCCAGCTTTACAGCCTGTCCCAGCGCCCGGTGCAGCACACCGTGAATGTTCTTCACCGTCTTGGGTGACAACTCCTTCTCCGTGATCAGACTGTTATAAAACTGCTGGATCTGCGGTGCTGTCAGTGCGGACAGCCGTATCCGCCCCAGCGCAGGCTTGATATGGATGTTGCAGCTGCGCTCATAGGCATCATAGGTGTAGCTTTTCACGGAATACAGCGCGTAGGTTTTCAGCCAGGTATCCAGCCACTCCCCCACCGTATCCTTCGTCTGCTCCAAATACGTCCCGCTGTCGATCTCCGCTGTGACCTCCGTCAGCTTCTGACGGACTTCCTTTTGCGTCTTGCCATAGACGGACTTTTGGGTCTGTTTGCCCGTCTTCGGGTCAATGCCGGTGGTATAGCGGGCCTCCCAGCGCCCGTCGGAGCGCTTGCGGATGGTGCCGCTGCCCTTTGCGTTCTTGGTATTGCTTTTCACATGTACCTCTCTTTCCTCTGAAATTATAAAACGGCCAGTCAGTCCGTTGTTTACCTTATCGCTGTCTGTCGCTGTCCAACCATGCCACAAATTCCTCCAGCGGCAGTTTACCAGCAATGCAGTCTGCGCGCTTTGCGCGCGCCTCCTTCGACCATGCGGTAAACTCCGCCTTGGTCATCGTTCCATATCGCACACGGGCGTTGTGAGCCTTGTAGGATCGTGTAAACTCCTTTGTGGCAGGATTCTTCATTTGTCGGCTCTGATACTGCACCACGGCTCCCATTTGGCGGCAGGTCTTTTCCGAGCCTTCCATCAACCGTGTGCAGTAGTCCTGCGTGATGTTGCCAGTCACAACAAAGTATCTGCCGCAGTTTTTGCACTTGTGGATTGGGAGCGGCAGACGGAGACAATAGCCCTTCAGATAGTTGTAGAGGTCTCGTACGGTGTTGGGATAGAGCACTTCACGCAGCGCCGTCTTGATGCCCTGCTCCCGCAGCTTTTCAACGCTGTAGTTGTAGGCGCTGTCATATGCGGGACGCTCCAACATAACTTCCTCTGTGGCAAGCTCACCATAGCGCATATCATCAAAGCAGAGTCGAGCGTCATAATGAGCCTCGCGGTATCTCTCTGCCGTGGAGTAGTTTGGCTGATGGCGATCATCCAGGCACACTTCAATTAATGCCTTTGCATCACTAACGATATTTTCAAAATCTCGGTCAAACCGAAGCAGTATATCCTTGGTATCATTCTTGCCATATGCGTGATTTTCTTCTAAATCACTCAGTTCCTTGATCAATAGCCCAAAAAATGGATGCACTTTACAGAGCGGCATCGCCAGTTCCAACAGCTTTCTCCATGCAGTTTCATCCTTGTGTTCAGGAGTCAGGGGACGCAATAGTTTATTGATTTCAGACAGTACACAGTATGTGTCATAAAAGTCGGTATCATAGAGGTCAACCAGGCACTGGCCCAAGTCCTGCGTTTTTTCCAATAAGGTTCTGCGGCACCCAAGTGTCATGCTATATAGTTCATAGCACTCCTTACGTTCCGGGGTGATGTAATACCGGAATTCCATGTGTTCAGGAAAGATCATAGTTTCCTCCTGTTAGATATATCGAGATAGATGTGCAAAATTATCTATTGACTTTTGCGTATTTGCACTATACAATCATACCATAATAGTTACATTGTGTATTATATCCTTAATAGTCCATAATGTCAACTGCAATTTTCAAAGGAGGTCACACATGAACAACAACTACGAAAACCTGCCCGCGGTGCTAAATGCCAATCAGTTGGCTACGGCACTGGGCATTTCCCGTGCCGGAGCCTACCAGCTGCTGAACACAGAAAGCTTTCCCACCCTGCGGATTGGCAAGCGGCTGCTAGTGCCGAGAGACAAGCTGGTGGAATGGATCGAACAGAACACAGGAGGCGGCCATGTGGGAGGATAAAGAAACGACTGCCCCAGATCCATCTGTTGCACCAGATGGGGAGCAGCCGTCCGCGCTTGCACGCACAGACAGTATAGCAACTTTTGAGGAAACAAACAAGCAATTCGGCAAAATGCGTATCTTTTCCATGCCGGAGCTGATGGACACCCATTTCCCATCCCGGCCATGTATCATTGAAAACTTGCTTCCAGCGGGGACATACCTCCTCGCTGGTGCTCCCAAAATCGGCAAATCCTTCCTCGTCCTGCAAATGGCCTATCAGGTGAGCGCAGGAGAGCCGTTTTTAGGCTTTCCCACCCGGCAGGGCACGGTTTTGTACCTTGCTCTAGAGGACACCTACGAGCGATTACAGAAGCGTTTGGCACAGATGACGGAACGGGACAGTCCCGATCTGGTGCTGTCCGTTCTGGCGGACACGCTGGAAGAAGATCTGCTGGAGCATCTGGAAAACTTTCTGTTTGAGTACCCGGAAACGGTGCTGGTCATTATTGACACACTCCAACGCATCCGGGGCCGGATGCCGGACAACGGCAGCTACGCCGTAGATTACGATACCATCGCCAAGCTGAAGGCGTTCTCAGACCAACGCGGCATCGCCCTGCTGCTCGTTCACCACACCCGCAAGGAGGGAGCAGAGGATGTGTTCGACACCATCTCCGGCACCAACGGCATCTTGGGGGCGGCAGATGGAGCCCTGGTCTTGCATAAGGACAAGCGCACGAGCGGGGACGCCATCCTCGATGTGGTGGGACGTGACCAGCCGCAGATGCGGCTTCACCTGCACTTCGACTCTCCCCATAGTCTCTGGCAAGCGACGGAGGTGGAAACAGAGCCATTCAGGGAGCCGCCGAACCCGCTGTTGGAATTTCTTTCCCGGCTGGTAAATGAAGAAAATCCACTGTGGAGCGGCACGGCGACAGAGCTGGTACAGTGTCTTTCGGAGATGGACAGCGCACAGGTTATTTCACCCAACTGGATCGTGCGGACGCTGAACGTGCGGCAGGATGACCTGCTGCGAAAGTACGGCATCCGCTACGGTTCCCGGCGCACGAAGGATGGAAAGGTCATCCTTCTGCGGTGGGAAGGTGTACGGTAATGTACGGTATGTACGGTAAAAACGGGAGAGGGGTATCCCCCGAAAATACCGGACATATCGGACATACCGTACACCAGAGGGCTGAATGACCTGTCGCACCGACAGGTCATTTCGCCCGTTTCAGGGAGTCCAGAGGGAACGGTTGGCACACGGACTTTGGTACAAAGTATAGTGTGTTATACCCATCACGGCGGGGGACGGAAACGAACGCGGGCTGGCGGTGGCCAGCCGCGTTTGTGACCGGGCCGAAAACGAAGTGAAGGCGGGTGTCGGTATCGACACCCGCCGCAGCGCACGGTTTCAGAAGCCGTGACGGGGATTCTTCGTTCCCCGGTCTCCCAGACTATAACAAGGGAGGTTTCACATGGCATACGCCATTTTACGATTTGCAAAGCACAAGGGCGGCGCGTCCAAGGCGCTGAGTGCCCACCACGAGCGGACAAAGGACAGCTACGCCAGCAACCCGGATATTGATCTCAGCCGCACGGCACAGAACTTCCATCTGGTGACGCCCCGGTGGAGCTATGAGCAGGAGATCAGGCACCGCATCCAGACGGCAGGCTGCCGGGTGCGGAAGGACAGCGTGAAATTCGTGGATACACTGGTAACGGTCAGCCCGGAGTTTGCCAAGGCTCACGAAGTGGAAATGCCGGAGTACTTCCGGCGGGCCTTTGACTTTCTGAAGGAGCGTGTAGGCGAGGAAAATATTTTCTCCGCCGTGGTACACATGGATGAAAAGACACCTCACATGCACCTTTGCTTTGTCCCGCTGACCAGGGACAAGCGGCTGTCCGCAAAGGAGATCCTCGGCAACAAGAAGAGCATGATCCGCTGGCAGGATGATTTCTATGCCTGCATGGCGGAACGGTGGCCGGAGCTGGAGCGTGGTACGCCCGCCGTGGAGACCAAACGCAGGCACCTGACACCCCAGTGGTACAAGAAGGTCACGGCGATGGACGCCAAACTGGAGCAGCTGGAGGCCACACTGAACGGCGTAAACATCCTCAATGCCGGAAAGAAGCGGTCAGAGGCCACGAAAATGCTCAAGGAGCTTCTACCGCAGATTGAATCCTTTCAGGCAGAAATGCAGCGTCTGCTGGATACGATTGCGCTCTCGCAACAGGAGCGGCAGCACCAGCAGTGGAAAAGCGCTGCTCTACAGGACGAACTTAATGAGGAACGTGACCGAAACTATAAGCAGCATATGCAAATCTCCGAACTGCAACGACGCTGTAAACGGGCAGAGAAACTACTGAGTAAGCTGCCGGAAGAGACTCTGCAGCAACTGAGACAGGCTCAGAAGAACCGGGAAAGATAAAGCTTTTCGAACGTATTCAGTTGGAGTGGAATGAATACAATTCCCATACCATGCGGTACAACTGAAGCATTACGAAAAAGAAGATTTTTTATAGATTAAATATTTACGGGAACTGCCTGCCTCTTTGAACCGGATGCAGGAGCAGATTATTGATTCCTTTGCAACTGTGCTGTCCACCGTGTTCAGCCATTGGTTCTCTGATATTGGTCAGAACACTGGACAAAGGACCGTTTCCGCCAAATCAGGCAAAAACGGTCCTTTTCCTCGTTTCGGACAGTAAAATCTTCTAGTAGACCGTGTTGTATCAGACCCCCTAACGCTCCCGGGAGCATCTCCCGCAAAGACTGGCTTGGAAATCGTTCTTCTTCGCAGCACTCCATCTTTTTCTCGGTGGGTGCGTCAATATAGGAGAGGCGGGTTTTCCGCGTATCCGGAGCGTTCGTGAAAAAGGCCTTGACAGCAAACACTTCCGTACCATAATAATAGAATCAGACACTCCATAGCATGAGCTTTGCGGTGCCGCCGCCTGTTTAAACGTTTTAAGGGAGGAATCAGCCGTGACAAAAGTCGCTTTTATCGTACCGTATACGGAAAAACGGGACTGGGTGCAATTCATTGACCTCATTTTAGAAGACATCAACTGCCCCTCCAATGTATCCTTTGAGATCCTGTGTACGGAGGGACGTATCGAAAGCCTACTGGCTGACTGGGAAGGAGATCTTGTCATCGCAAGGGGTCTGGCCTACTCCGTTTTGAAACAGCGGAACTATCCCTTTCACCTAATCGAATGTCCCCTGGCAAATATTGAAATCTTGCGAGCTGTACAGTCGGCGGCCAATCAACTGGGAGCCTACCGCGTGGCGCTGTTCATTGGGAAAAACGCCTCCATTGAAATTCCATTTTGTGAAAGCCTCTGCCGCGTGAAGCTCGACGTTTTCGAAGTGGAGAACGACGATGAGGCCGCCGCCCAGTTCCGCATGATGGAAGAGCATGGCGGCTGCGACGCAGTGGTGGGTGGCTATACGGTCTGCCGTATGGCCACGGACAAGGGTTTTTCCGCCATCCCGCTCCGTATGGGTGAGGAAGCGGTCCGGACTGCCATTCATGAAGCGCTGTCTGTCATTGAAGGCAGCCGGCGGGAAAAGCAGCGGAACGAACTGCTCAACTGCATGATCGAAATGATGGAAGAGGGGATCGTGGCTCTGGACTCTCAGGGCACGATCCTGAAAATCAATCAGATTTGCATGGAGATGCTGCACCTGCGCAGGAAAAATGTGGTTGGCCTGCCGGCAAAGGACTGTATCCCAGAGACCGTGCTGGATGTTCGGGAGGATAACTCCATTATTAAGCTCAGCAGCCGAAATGTGCTGGTGCGCCGAAATCCCATTGTCATTGACGGGGAGACCGAGGGCACCGTCATTATGCTGCAATACGTGGAAGCCCTGCAGAAGGCCGAGATCGCCGTCCGTCAGAAGCTGAACGAAAAGGGGCTGGTGGCCAAATACTACTTTCAGGATATCATCGGCAGCAGTGCGCCGCTGCAAAAGGCCGTGGAGCAGGCAAAGCGTTTTGCAAAAACGGACTCCGATATACTCATCATCGGAGAGTCCGGCACCGGCAAGGAGCTGTTTGCCCAGAGCATCCACAATTTCAGCAACCGGCGGAAACGCCCCTTTGTGGCCTTTAACTGCGGTGCCATTGCCCCCAACCTTATCGAAAGTGAACTGTTCGGCTACGTGGGTGGTGCCTTTACCGGTGCATCCCGTGAGGGAAAGATTGGCCTTTTTGAGCTGGCCCACAAGGGAACCCTGTTCATGGATGAGATCGGTGAGCTGCCCCTGTCCCTGCAGGCCAGTCTGCTGCGGGTGCTTCAGGAAAAGGAAATCCGGCGGTTGGGAGATGACAAGATCATCCCCATTGACGTGCGGGTCATTGCCGCCACCAATGTGGATATCCGAGAAAAGGCCCGCACCGGCAGTTTCCGGGCCGACCTTTATTACCGGCTGGATATCCTGCACCTCTTGCTGCCGCCGCTGCGGAACCGGGTGGAGGATCTAGATGACCTGGTGCCCTATCTCACCCGTGACTTTTTGCAGGATGGTAATCCGGTCATCTTTGAAAGGGCGGCCGTGGAGCGGCTGAAGCAGTTTCCCTGGCACGGCAATGTCCGGCAACTGCGGAACACCTGCCAGCGGCTGTGTATCCTCTCCCAGACCGGCGTGGTAACAGAGGCAGATGTGCTGGAGGTCTTTGCCGACGATATGGAGGGACTGACTGTTCCGGAGGAGGTGCTGACAGAGGAGGAACAGCAGCTCTATGCCCTGGTCCATCGGAAACAGACCAAAGCAGAGTTGGCCAAAAAACTCGGCGTCAGCCGCAGCACCTTGTGGCGAAAAACACGAGAACTGGATTGAAACATTTTTGAAACAAAATTTAAACGAAATAGATACGAGATTCAAACGAATGTGTCACTTGGTCACAGATCACTTTTGTATTTTACATGATTTTTACGTAAACTTGCGCAGGAAGCGGTACGTGAGTAATCACAAAACCGCTTCTTGTTTTTTGTGTAGATTCGATAATTTACGTGTAAAAAATGCGAGTTATTCCAAGGAGAATTAAAATGGCACATTCTTTGCTTAATATGAGAGCAAAAGGAGGCGGACGATGAAGACAACTTGGTGGAAAGAATCGGTCGTTTACCAGATTTACCCCCGCAGCTTTCAGGACAGCAATCATGACGGCATTGGGGACCTGGGTGGTATTCTGACCAGACTGGATTACTTGAAGGACCTGGGCGTTGATGTGGTTTGGATCTGCCCGGTCTATGATTCTCCCAATGTGGACAACGGCTACGACATCCAGGATTACAAAAAGATCCTGGATACCTTCGGCACTATGGAGGACTTTGACCGGCTTCTGGAAGGACTCCACAGCCGGGGCATGAAGCTGCTGATGGACCTGGTGGTGAACCACACCTCTGACCAGCATGAATGGTTCCAGCAGGCACTGCAGTCCCGAGACAATCCCTATCACGACTATTATATCTGGCAGGACGGCACGCCGGACAAGCTCCCTAACAACTGGCAATCCCATTTCAGCGGCTCCGCCTGGGAGTATGTACCCCATCTGGGCCAATATTACCTGCATATCTTCGCCAAACAGCAGCCGGACCTGAACTGGAAGAACCCCAAGGTCCGGGAGGGTGTAAAGGACATCATGCGTTTCTGGCTGGACAAGGGCGTGGACGGCTTCCGCATGGACACTCTGAACTTCTATTCCAAGGTGGACGGCTTCCCCTCCGTGGAAGGCGTGGAGGGTCTGGCCCGGGCACACCGCTACTATCAGAACGGCCCCCATATCCATGAGTATCTGCGGGAACTCCACAATGATGTGCTGGTCCACTATGACGCCATGACCGTGGGTGAGACGCCCAATGTCACGCCAGAGATTGCCGAGCTGTATGTGGCGGACGAACGCCAGGAGATTAACATGCTGTTCCAGTTCGAGCACATGTCCGTGGACAGCGGCCCCAAGGATAAGTGGGACCTGATCCCCTGGGATTTTGTAAAGTTCAAGAAGATCATGACCAAGTGGCAGACCGGTCTCCATGGCCGGGGCTGGAACAGTCTGTATCTTTCCAACCACGATCAGCCCCGTCCCCTGGGCCGGTTCGCTGACGGCCGCGTCTACCGGAAGGAAAGCGCCAAGCTGCTAGGCACCATGACCCACACCATGGAGGGAACCCCCTACATCTATCAGGGCGAAGAGCTAGGTATGGTGAACGTCAAGTTCCCCGACATCTCCAACTACCGGGACGTGCAGACCCTGAACCTCTATGAGGATCTCAGCAGCAAGGGCGTCAGCCATGCGGATATTATGCAGAAGATCTACACCAAGGGCCGGGACAATGCCCGGACACCTATGCAGTGGAGCTGCGAACGGTACGGCGGTTTCTCCGACACGGAGCCCTGGATCGAGCTGAACCCCTCTTATCTGGAGATCAACGCGGAGCAGCAGGCACAGGATCCCGACTCTGTGCTCCAGTACTACAAACATCTGATCCATCTGCGGAAGCAGTACCCTGTGATGGTCCACGGAGACTTCATCGACTGCCTGCCGGAAGACCCGGACCGGTACGCTTATCTCCGGACTCTGAACGGAGAGAGGTTGTTCGTCCTGCTGAACTTCAAGGATCACCCTGTGGAAGCCTTCCTGCCGGAAGGTATGGATCCCACCGGTTGGGAGCTGCTGATCTCCAATTACCCCGCTGCGTCTGATCCCTGCGAATCACTGCGGCCCTACGAGGCCCGGGTATTTTATCAGAAGGAGGCAATGTCTCTGTGAGTACTAAAAAATTCAACAGCAAGTCTGTCGTTGCTCTGGCATGCATCGCCATCGCAGTTGTGTGGATGTATCTGGGTATCACCAAATACGGCCTGTGGGATCCCAAGGAAGGCCCCCTGTCCGGTTTCTTCCCCACCATTATCGGCGGCGTACTCCTGATCTCCTCTGCGCTCTACTTCATTCGGAGCTTTTCCATGGAGGGCGCCAAGTATGAGAAGGGTGCGATCCAGCTGGCAATCGGCATGCTGGTCATCTTCGGTGTGTCCTATCTCATCGGTTTCCTGCCCACCCTGCTGCTGTTTTACATCTTCTGGCTGCGGATGATGGAGAAGATGTCGGTTCGGACCATCATTATCGCCACTGTGGTGATGACCGCCATCGTCTACGGCACGTTCTCCATGTGGCTGAAGGTCCCCTTCCCCGAGGGCCTGCTGCTTGAAATGATCTT
>ERZ772893.2529-NODE-2529-length-14509-cov-10.519372_pt1 | contig 14509 bp, 9 predicted proteins | sample MGYA00511482_ERZ772893 | MGnify/ENA primary metagenome ERZ772893 (study PRJEB29015, sample SAMEA2737687) | human gut metagenome | biome: human gut; feature: human-associated habitat; material: faeces | place: China | collected 2012 ...
TCATGTTTCAATTTTTATGTTCAACATTTAGTTTAACCTGTTTCTTTACTCTAATTTCATTTTACTTCCGGGACGGAATTTCACTTGTCGCTTTGACGGAATTACCATGGAGCCGCCTGTGGCAGGATTATGCCCGTTACGTGCTTTCCGCTCTTGGATGACAAAACTGCCAAAACCGACTAAAGTGACACTCTCCCCTTTATGCATTGTTTCCGCAATGGTTTCCATGATTGCATCTACAGCATTCGTAGCTTCGTTAAAGCTCAACTGACCTTTAAGGGCTACTTCTTTGATTAGTTCTGATTTGTTCATAGGTTTGTATTTAAAAATGAATTATATATGTTTATTCGTCACGGACGCAGCGGACTTGTGCAGCGGAAGCACGCAGTTCCGATAAACCATCCACTCCTCCGAAGGAACAATAAAAAATATCATGCGTTGCGATAGTAAAGGACATTACAGTATTCATGCCATCGCCAAAAATCGAAGTCATTGTTCCACTAAGATGAGCTGTATAACCAGGCTGAACCTCGTAAACATCCGCCAAACGAATACCCGCAGAAATAAAATAGACCTTTCGCGCACTATTTTCTCCTCCACAATAAAAATAGGCTCCATATTCAGTAAATGACGGAGTATAAAAACTCTTTGCCTTCATCTCTCCTACATGTCCAATAATATTTGGTGTAAAATCATCATCCGTCAGACTATACATTATTATAGGCTCTTTTAGAAATGCTCCATATACATCTGGCGGCGATATCTTATAACCTGCAGGACATGGGTCATAAATAGTCTTCATTGTCTCTATATCAACCATTTTATATCTCGAATAAGGATTATTTCCCCATAGATATTGATTACCAAACATCTCCTTATAATATAGCCAATCGCTGCTAGCTCTAATAAACACATTAGGGTGTTTTATTGCATATTCAATTGTCCCTGTACTTTCATTTGACATTTCCTCTTTCAATTCCTGCTTCGTTCCACGGACGTTATACATTGGAGCATTTTTGGGTTCGAGATTGTCTAGAGATGTATATGTATAAAATGAAGCCATACCAATAAAAGGGTCTTTACGTCCCCACTGATATCCTAAGCCACAAGTCGTCAGTTTATCGGGAATATTAGTTGTCGCTCCCAAATCCCTGTCCATAATTTTATAATTCTTCCCGCTATACTTTTCTCCATTGGTCGGTAACCCCAATTCAATAATATCAGGTTTCTCCGTACACCAGATATGCCAACTCCAAAGCACATTTGCATCTTCCGCATTCGGGTCTGATTTGTCATAAACTGCAATAATCCCATTTCCTGCACCGTTACTCAAAAATTCAACCCGATTAGTAGTGGTATTAAATGACACTTGCGAAATAAGATTTTCTTGGTCCTGCCAAATAAGTTTTGCAGATTTAGGAGTTATACCTACATTTTTAGAAACAGATATATCTTCCCCCATTCCATTTTTAAAATGATATCTTTCTATCTCCTCTGTAAAGACGCCACTCCTCCCGTCTGGATTTCCTCTCGTTTCCGCCACTATACCATCCACCCCATTTCCTATCACCGTAGCGTCAAACGAATAAACGCCATAAGTCACCGGAGTGATAAAGCAGTTTGCCGGACCGTCTTCATCTACAGGAAACGCTTCTGTTTCAGGTATGATACTGAAAGGGATATACTTCACTATGTTGCCTATTGTTATTTCCAGGAATCCTTCCCTCGGCATAAGAGTAGCTCCGTAGACCACAGTAGCATATATCCAATATTTATTATCCAACGGTAATTCACATTCGTTTCCGGTACTATTTATCGCACCAGGTACAGAAGGTATACCGTCCATGACAATTCCATTATCTATTGGAATCAGATGTTCATTATCCGTGCTATAAAATGTTTGAATGAAAAAACGGGACACTAGCTCTTTATCCTTTCCCAATAAACGTACTTTACGGGTTGTCACATTATCCAAATTGACATTTCCTGCATCATCTGCCTGCAACTCTATCTTCAACATTATCACCGGGTCCATTATTGTACCATGCAATAACTTTATTTCTTTCCTATCCATATTAACCAGGTATTGCCCGTTTGAGTTGAACTTTTGCGCCCATTTTTCAGAAACAGTTATTGTATATTCAATATTACTTCCCGGATTTTGTATTGCTTCCTGTGCGGAAGTATATCCTTTACTTTTCAACTTCGTAATATTGAAACGATAAGCGTGGTTTCGCACTATATCCAGATACTTTCCTGTCTCTTTATCCCAAAAGTCCAGACGATAATACTCCTTATTCGAGCCATCCGGATTCTGAACAGTAAGAAGCAACATGGAACGGTCTTGGGAAAACTTTTTTTCATCCACCACATTTCCTAAAGCATAAACAGAATGTTTGTACTCTAAAGGGTAATAGGTAGTCACCAATCCAATCGACTCGTCGACAGGTGTTGTTGCAGAAAGTAAATCATACTTTCCGGAAGTAGCGGCGCCATTGATAGCTCCTTGATAAATGCCACGATATTCGCTGTCTAATACAAAATCCGAATAATTCAAATTTTTCCATTCCCAATAGACCTGTTTACCGGTAAACAAATCCGCTGCTGCATCAACCGTTATTTTTGCAAGACAGCGAGTTAATAGACACACGTTAGAGGTAGCATTTTCATTCCATTCCATCCAACCGTACATAGGAATTGACTGTCCTTCATCTTTCAAATTAGAGATACCTTTAATCAAGCCTTGACTCGCATAATTTCTTAACTGTTCCTCACTAACCGTTTCATCTACAAGGAAATTACCTGTTCCCGATACAGAAGAACGATTGGTCAGGTTACAAACTACATAGATTCGTTCTTTGTCAGCGGGAATGTATTCTTTCAATGTCACGGTCGGCAACGCTGTTCCATTTCCAAACAAAAAAGATGAATCAGTCGTACCCTCCTGATAATATACAGGAGATGAGGTGTGAGAATCATTGTATACGAACACTTGTATACCGCTAATCTTACATTCCGACTCATTTGCCACACTACGTACCTGAACCAGTTCCGCATCAGGGATAGATAATCTGATAATAATCTTTTGAGATGGATTAATTATACCCATTTCATTATCATCGCTACAACCAACTAACAAAGGAATATTAATTGTACAGAGAATTAATAGACATTCTCTGAATAAGTAATATAAGCGTTGCTGTATTTTTGTTTTCATTTCATTTATACTTTTTTGATTTCTAATGAATTATTCCTTTACACAACGTATAGAGCCGGGGCGTGCAAAAGCATTATACCTTAAAGTATACGAGCCCGGATAATACGTGTGCATAACTCCAAACTCTCCCCATTCAAACGTTGAATTAGGTTTTCCAAAATCTGATGAAGTCCAATAGGCTATAGATGTACCATATGCGTAGTACGCAGAGTGGACAGCTGGCATATTAATCAATTTCGTATTATCACCTTCTTCACCAGCATAGTAAATTCCACCATGTTCATATTGACTATAGCTCTTCATTTTTAATATTAAAGCATCAACCGGTGGTACTTTATAACCTATAGGGCAAGGGTCATAAATTGTTTTAACTGTTAGACTTGGAAAATACTCTACTTGTCCTTCTGGATTTCCCCATAAATACTTCATTTCTGAAGTTTCACACCATTTACCTCCGGATAGATTCATTCTGTGGATAAATACATCTGGTTTACCTATAGCTTGAGCAATAGTTAATGGTTCTTCATAAGAAAATAGATGTGGCAGACTATCACTTCTTACATTACGTAAAAAAACTGCTACTTCCTCATCATAATCCAATGAAGTAGTAAACGGGTCCTTACGTCCAAATTGATACTGTAATCCTTGAGTCGTTACCAAGCCTAATGTGGAAGTAGTTGCTCCTACATTACGGTCCATTATTGTATATTCATGACCTGTCCTTGGTGCAGTATATTCTATTATTTGTGGCACAGGCGTACACCAAAGGTGCCAACTCCACAACACTTTCGCATCCTCCGCATTAGGATTAGCCTTATCATAGACAGCTATCAATGCATTTCCCCGGCTTCGTCCCATTTTCACCTGAACCCTGCCATTGACTAAAGCAACCTGTTCCACTAGTTCATCCGTATCCTGCCAAAGCAATTTGGCCGATAAAGGATGTATGTTGGCACCACCGGCTTTTGTCAGTATATTGCCACTTGCGTCTTCAAACTTCCCTTCGTCAATAATACCGTCCGCTCCGTTTCCCATTATGGTAGCTGTGAAAGAATAAGAAGCCGCACCTCTATCTGCTATATAACTGTTGGAAGTCCCTTCCGTGTCCAATGGAATAAAAGTATCCAATGAACCGATAGGAATATATACCACATGTACATTATCGGAAGAGATTTCGATAAAACCACCTTCAAAGTTGGCGGGAACACTGCCGGTGGTACAATAGAAATTCATTACTTGCGCGGCAGTAAGGTCATAAATGCCACTGTTATCCGCCAGTTTATCCGTTTCCGCTATTCCATTGCAATATAGCTGTAAATCTGTTGTTGATATTAAATCCGTCTTATTAGGTTGCAAAGCCCTGATTCGTAAGCGTCCCGGAGTATGACAGTCCACTTTCACCAGTTTCACCGGGTCGGCAATATCTTTAATAAGCGTTATTCCCTTACTTGCACTCCTGTCTATATCAAAGTAAGTGCCTACAATATCCCCTGTGACTCCTACATCCTCCCAATCGAGCATATCCGTGAATACTTTCACTTCATTGATACTTAGCACTTGTACGTCCACCGAATAAATATGGTTACGTTTTATCCGATAAGAATTTTCCGCTTTTACAGGTATCGTGCGCTCTATCACCCGACTGGTAGCTCCGTCCGTCACCGGAATAACTACTTTCAATGACGTCACGTTGGTATCTATGTCGTAATCGGACTCCTGTTCCAGATAATTTTCATAGACGTAATGAGAATAAAAAGTGACTGCCTCACCGTCAAGTTCACCTTGCTCTTGTAATGCTATATCTGTCAGACTTACTTCCGGATAATCCAAATAATGTAATAGATACTCCTCCAGTCCATTTTCTTTATTATTGGTAATAGCTTCATTGGCATGAGAAGGAAACGGAGCATATTTACGAATCCTATCCGCGACGTGAAGCACCTGTACTTTCACATCTCCTATAGTCAATTCCTGCGGAACAGTAGAAGAAGTTTTACGAATGGTTGTCCGCAGTTTGGCCACCCCCCGCAACAAATGTGCGGAAGCTCTGAAGTTCCTGTATCCGCGCTCCACAATCACTCCCGTGCCCGACATGTAGAAAGGGGGAACGGGTTGTCCGATTATTCCGTGAGGCTCATCCGCATTGGCACGTACACGCAAGGTGTAACCATCCTTCAATGTCCCTATATCAAACAGTGTAGAAACCACGTAGACACTATCACCATCATGAGTCAACTTCAATGTTCCGTCCCCTGTGGAACGGGGTCGGTACTCTATCGGATTCCCGCCGCCGTCCATAACATCCATGTAAAGCTGCTCAATCCTGTTCTCACCGGCCGTTCCATTCTCAATGCTTCGGGCAACCGGCTGTTTATCCCCGGGTATCACCAAACGGAGTTCCATCAGTTCCTTGCCGTCGGGTATCATGTTGTCCACATTGCCAAGGGCATAATTCTCTATATCTTCTACACATGAAGATAATAAGTATGCTATAAAGAAAAATGCAAATAATTTATTTATCATAGTAACCTCCATTTTATTCTTTCACACATCGTACAGAACCGCCATAAGCATCCCACGCAACACTTATAGAAAAGGAATAACCTGTAGAATCTATTAATGTATAACGCATTATACTAGGCTGTCTATATAAAGACGGAATATTCCCCGCCCAATATAATGCATTATCCAAGAAAGAATTATTTGGCATATTCCCTGTTAATAGTTCACGATAACCTGCTGCAGGATAATAAATACCCTTGAGAGAAAATCCTTTATAACGCACCAAAGGCGTAACATTTTTTTTAGCCTGTTCCCATGGAGATTCATACTCCCCATCTTTACCAACAGGCACCCTCCAACCATCCGGGCAGGGGTCAAAAATCGTTTTCTTTCCTACTTTGCTATTCCATAAGCTCAAATCATTTCTTCTATATGTTCCCTTTGCATTCGTATACCAGCTTTCTTCACTCGTATAAAAACTCATAGAGTTATGTACTGAATTAGGTATATTATTAAAGACTTCCACTGGAACTTTTGAGAAAGTTATAATTTCACCAGCAAGATTGTACAAGTCTTCATCAGATTCCGTTTTCTCCCAACCCTTTGTAGGCGGAAACAAGTCTTTCCGTCCCCACTGGTACAAAAAGCCTTTGGACTTAATCCCCCCCTCTTCATTATATTTATTGTATGTCGCTCCTAAATTCCTATCCATCCAGACAAACCCATTAAGTTCCTGTTGTCCCTCTTTCAGGTTCGGGTTATAGTCCGTACACCAAATATGCCAACTCCAATAAATTTCTCCATTCACTTTCATTGCAACTACTGCATTTCCCGCCTTATTCCCTGTCTCTACAACGATATAAGCCTTGTCACGCTTTTCCGCGTTCATCACTTTCACACTACGCTCCGTCATTACTCCTATTCCGTCCTGCCAAAGCACTTCGGCCGTAACTTCACCTTCGGGAATAGGCGTACGTTCAAATTCATCCATTTGTGCCCATGCCTTGTACACCCCGTCTGTAGGTATATGTACTCTTCCGCCGGGCGGTACAACATAACAGTTCGTTATTTGTATATCCTTCACTTCTTCCACCTGGGGTTCTAACGCTATCCACGGACACACCGTCAAGTCTATATCCAAAGAGACTGTTTTTTGCATGAACCGGCACAGTAATTGATAGACATGATTACGCTCCAGCTTTTCCAAAGGCGCTCCACCTGAATTATTCGCGTCTCCACCTAACTCTATCATATCGTATTCGTCGATACCTATTTGCAATTTACTGTCTTTGCATTCCATTTCCGGAATATAAAAAGAGTAAGCCAATACGCCTTTGTCTTTCGGGGAAGTTTCTTCAGGAATTTCTCCGACTGTCTTTCTCAACAGCATATTGATTACGGAAGATGCATAATTACCAGTCTTCTCGGGAGAAATGAACCCGGTTTTGGAAACTCCCGTCACAACCAACATCGCAGGTATCTGAACTTCCTCCCAGTTTCCCGCTTCTTTACGCATATAGACATCCACACGTGCCACCGCACGGTCTACACGCATGTTGACTGTCTGTGTCGTCCCTTCCGCCGCATCCACTCCTGCCAGTTCTCCATACATGGGCAGGCAGTAATCTTTAGTATATTCCACTACATTTACATTGGTCTTAGTTGTCAAGTAATCCGCCATTTGATACTGCACGTCCACCAGGTCGTCGGGATGGTCTACGGACTCCAATATAGCACGGGTATTCGTATCAACAGGTTCGTTTACAATGGCATATAATGTTTTCCCGGTAGCGGCTTTCACCGTAAAAACCGGAGTAGTATAAGTACCGTCGGTAGCGGTTAGCCCTTGCCAGTAATACATCTTATCCAGTGACGTGCCGTCAAAGACATAGATGCGAAGGCGGCTGATGCGGGTTTCGTTCGCGTTCAGCACTTCCGGGTCATTCGCGGCACGCGTACTGATATTCATGCTCATCCGTACTTCCCCGGGATTTACCGGTTCAATTGCCTGTTCGCTTTCCGTACAGGAAAACAAGACCAACAGCAACCATGCCCACCATATATAACCTTTATATCTCATATTCATCAATCTTTGTTTATTTATCAGAGGTCTTCACCTTTCAACCAGATAGTCCAGCCGTTAATCACAATCTTCGTGGAAAGGAAATTCAATAATTCCGGGTTATAGAAAAAGACTATCGCATACTCGCTCTGACGGTCGAGGTATTCCTGCGCCGGGATATTGTGCCCTTCCATTTTAGTAAGTAGCAGGTAAGGTATCAGGTCAATCCTCATCAGTTCCTTGCCGTCCGACTTGCGCGTAAGCGTCAGATACACCTTTTTATGTTCGAGCAGGCGCATGGTGTTCATTTCCACCACAATGCCCACATCCTCCACTTTTTCCAGATAATACGGCCGGTAACTAATCATGTCGTCATCCAGCAGGTCATTGTTCCAGTCGTAATATCCGTTGTCCGCACGGATTTCGAACAGGCAGTCATTGATATCCAGTTCTTCCCCCGGTCCGGACTTTTGCAGGATGAAGCGGAACTTATTGGTATCCTTTATCAGGGAGACCGTTTCCGTCTGTTCCTGTCTGCCGGTAAAGCTGACGGCCTGTACCCCGCCATACCAAAGCGGGTTCAGGGCTTTATTGTGCACCAGTGACTCTTCCCGTTTCATTCTTACCGTCAATTCTTCCAGTGTCGTTTTTCCGGCAACCGGTTCCGGCATTTCAAAGTCATCGCTCATTCCCGCCCAGGCGGCTATCCGGTATTCACCGGCCGGAAGCGGCAACGGCATACGGTAGCTGCCGCCCAGAGTTTCCCCCTGCTCGCTCTTCTTTATGACAAACGTGCCATCCTTGTCGAATACAAACACGTCGACACGATTCACTTGCGATGCAAAAGCGTCGGAAAACTCCATGTTATAGTCATACCGGAAACGAACATACAACTGACATTCCGGTAGTGTCTCATCAATGGATGTGCAGGAAAAGAGTACAAGCAATAACAACAGGCAACTTCCATAACCCATCCGCCGGACGGCACCCTCTGTTTTCATTATCTTTCTCATAATCTATGGTTCTATTTATTTTTTCTAATTTCTATATATAGTGTGGAAAAGCGGCTTCGCGCGCTTTTCTCGGAATAATCTGCTTTGGTGGACAAGCCGCAAAACTTGTCTGTATGGCAAGACCTGGTTTTTTATCTGTTTCTTTTAAAATCAAGGTCTTGATTCACGGAAATAAGCCTCCGCCGGCTGGATAAAAACGAAAAGAAAGAAAAAAGAAGGCGCCACAAGACAAGCCTGCGCCGTATCATAACGCCTTCTTATAATTTTAATTGTTATTTTAGCCCGATATATCAGTCATTACAAATCCACTCCCTGGCTCCAGGTAGTCCATGGATTTACCGTAATTTCTACAGAGAGATATGCTTCCTTGTCATCATCGTCCTCACCCGGGTCTTTCTTGTCAGTAGAATTTGTGGTGTCAGGAATCCAAGGGGTACCCGGTTGCTTCACGCTGTTGATAGTCAGTGTGTACCAGTTGTTGCGTACGACACCGTATTTGCCAAGCGCCATCGTTGCGGTGATAGCGTCGTCATGACGGATGAGGATGTTATAGTAGCATACGCCTTTCTGGAAGTATTCCACACCTACGGTTTCACCGGCTGCCGCATCGGGTTTGGAGTATTCGCCACCGCTCTTAAGGTCGTCCAGTTCAGTGATAGTAATAGAGGCGAAATCACCACCGACAGGCTTGCCTTGTGCAGCAGCGGCTTTGGCTATACGTGCATAGAACTGGTCACAAAGAGTGATTACCTGTGTTTGTGCCGCATCGGCTGCAGTACCAGCTGCCTTTGCATCGTTATATACTGCCTGCAAATCAGCCAATGTCTTGTAAGTGGTACCCAAAAGGCGGAACCAGCTTTCGCCCACAGTAAATGAGCCAGGAGTGTAAACCGCACTTGCTACGGCAGACGTAGTCTGTGCCTGGGTTTGCGCGTCGGCAGCCATTGTGTTCTCAAGACAGTATTTGCTGTCTGCCATGGCCGAGAAGTCGGCAGGCAAAGTACCGTCGTCAGCTACTTTCAGGTAGTTGAACTGCGACACATCGAATCCTGCAAGTTCGTAGTTCGGGTCTATTCTGTAATCCGCACCTGTAGAACCTCCGGCAGGCATTACGATTTCAGAATACGGGAACATGCTCTTGTTGGTGATATTCAATGCCCAGTCACCGAATGTACAGGTCACTCCGGCAGGAACCTTGACGCCGTCCGGATTTGTTCCTAAAGAAACTTTAGCAACGACACGGTCTACATAAATCATTGAACGGTCAGCTTCGGCTGCGGCTATCGCAGCATCAACGTCAGTGATAGTCGTTCCGTCAACCACCTTCACATTGGCTGTCACCAATGCCCCGTTGGCCGGGTTTGCATTGTCGCCGGCATTAATCATCATAAAGTTGTTCTTTGACGTTCCAATCACTTCGTCAAGTGTCTGCTCCACAGCACCGTTGATGGCAGACCAGGAAGCGGAAGCCACACAGGCCGTTTTGAACTTGTCGCTCGGATTGACTACTGCCAGCACTTTGGCGGTAGCGGAAGGTACTTTGAATGCCTTTCCGTCATATCCTGACTTATTAGCACCGCCTACATTCAGGATATAGTCGGTTGTAGCCAATGTCTTTGTTTCCAGACAAACGTCCGACGCGTCAAACAACGCGAGAAGCACTTCCTTTACGTTCTGTTCGTCCGCTGTCCCATCGTTTTCTCCCGGAGCACGTGTTACCGCACTTTTAGTCATTGCCACAGCCCCCGTACTTTTAGGCATTGCCACAGACACGGACATATAAGCCTCCCTGCCGTCTACCGGCAACTGGTTTTGTCCGCCGGTTGCCATCTCTTCATCATTACTACATGCTGCCATCGCCAGTCCGACAAACAGCGTTAAAAAAGATTTGTCCAATTTCATTGTTTTAAAATTTAATGAATACTAAAATGTTAATTACTAAGTTTATGTTTCAGATTGTATTATCCAGATTGTATTATTCAGCCTTTATCTCTTCCAGACGTTTCAGGTACACCCGCATAGCGTCGTAATCTCCCGTTTCCCAAGCCACGATGGCGGCGTTGTTGTTAGCTATCCGGTCACCCGGAAAGCGGGCGGCAATCATCCGGATAATCCTGTTGTATTCGTCAGAGCCCTCACCGTAGCTGGCTGCTACCTGGTACATTTCGTTATGGTTCATTTTGTCGGGGCGCGTCTTGATTATTTCCCGTCCCTGCTCCACGGAGAACGGAACCACCGTATAGCTGACTGTATATTCCACCAGGCGCAGCTTCGGATATACCTCCTGCAGCAGGGCGTTATAGATTTTTCCGCCGTCGATAGCCTTTATCTTCGCGTCGCGCGCGTCCGGTTCGGGAGTCTGCCCGATAATGTCGAGCACTTTCTGCATATAGGAAGGACGGTATTCGCGCAGCCATGCAGCCAGCCCTTCCCAGTTCTCCGGCACCGAACGGCAGTCTATCATGCTGTCGTCCAGCTGATAGGCATGTTTCAGGTTTTGTTCCAACGCTTTCGCGCGTTGTTCGGAAAGGCGCGCGTTGGCGGCATAACTGCCTTCCGGTGACGAGTAGCCCACTATCTCAATCCGGGCAATGCGATAATTATTGTCTTCACGGATGGAATCAATGGACGAATAGATTTTAGCCAGCTCGACAGGGTTGTTCATATAATCGGCAAGCAATGCCGACTGGTTCACCTTAAAATTAAGATATGCGCTGCGGGTGAAGGAACGGCGTTTCTCCTCTGCCTGTGCCACCATTATTTGCAGATTCGGGCGTTCCACCTCTTCTTTGAATAGAGGAAGTTCGGCAACGGGCGCATTACCCAGCGCTTCCCCGCAACCTGCGCATCCCTGCAGTTCACGGAATATCTCGACACGTGCCCCGGACATCCACTCCTGTGCCGGGACTGTTTCGTTATATTCCAGCAGCATATCCCGTTTCCTGTTAAAACGAATCATTTCCTGTCCCTCTCCCGCAACCGGTGCTTTGCCATACTCCTTGCCGTACAGACGTTCTTTCCGCTTGTTCATGCGATAACGGTTTCTGCCTGCAATGCAGACTGAAGGCAGGGCGAGCGTATCGCTTTCCGACCGGCTGATTATCAAGGGAGTGATTACCATCTGCCGGCGCGAGGGAAGACGCAGCGTGCTGCAATCCATACTGAATGACACTTCCACTTTGTCGTCGCTTATTTTCCGGGCAACGGTCTGTCCGATATTTATCTCCTGGGCATGGGCGGAAAATGCGCCCAGCACTCCCAAGGCCACGTATATACAGATTCTTTTCATCATTTGCCTATTTTATAATGTATATGATACTCACGGCAGCCTTTGTCGGGCCGAAGTAGTTTTTCTTCTCACTTTTCTGAACGGTGCCGCATGTGGCACAGGGATATTTGGAGTGGTCCAGCTGCGCATAACCGACTCCAAGCACAGCCTCCAGACTCCAGCGGTTGCCGAGCAGCCACTGGTAGCCGTAGGATATTCCGCCGCCCCACAAATGTCCCTGATAGCGGTGGTGCTCCATGTTATCACTCAAGAATGACATTCCGCCCACATTGTATTTGGCGTAATGTCCGTGCAGACCCAGAAAATGGCCGTTGAATTTCTCACATAGCCAGTAGCGAAGTTCCGGCTGCACGCCCCAGTGGCGCAGGCGCGTTTCATCATCAAACTTCCAGGGGTTATAATTTCCGGATAAGTCGAGAGACCATTTCTTGCCCAGGCCTATTTCCAGCCCCAGGTTCATTGTAGTAGTAGCGTCATAAAGCAAATTGGTCTTTACCGCAACCTTTTGGGCATAAGAGTTGGCCGTATTGCAAAGGAGTACTCCCAAGACACCGATTAAACATAGATATTTCTTCATGTCATCTTATTATTTATTGTTGCTTTTCTTGCATCTCTATTCCGTAATAGAGATTTCAAAAAGAATACAGACAATAAAAACCTAATTATCAATGATTTGCATTACATAAAACAACCATACAACGTTTCAGTATCATGAAATAATGAATCATGGCAGACAAAACGGAAAATAATATTCTGATATATAATTCATTAAAAACATGGATACTGAAACAATTGTGAAACAAACGGATAACTAACAGGCCAAACAATAAAAACAGTTATTGCCATGGAATCAAAACTTATGAAAAGCGAACTGCTGTACATCGAAGAACACCTGTCATGCCAAAACTACATGACAACGATTGAAACCGGATTCAAGTATCTGGAGTTCGACAAAAACACTGAATTTGAAGAAGACAATACAAGCAAGAATTATCTTCTGTTCTTCCTGAAGGGCGGTTTCACCATTACTTGCAACCAGTTCCACAACAGGCCGTTCCATGCCGGAGAGATGGTACTCATCCCCCGTTCTTCCCGGCTGAAGGGAACCGGAGAAACCGGTTCAAGCCTGCTCTCCATGTTTTTCGACATGCCCGAAAACAGTTGTGACAAGCTCATATTGCAGTCTTTATCAGGTATATGCGACCACATTGAATATGACTTCGCACCCACTGGGATACACTACCCGCTGACACCGTTCCTCGAAGTGCTGACCCACTGCATCAGGAACGGGATGAACTGTGCCCACCTGCACACCCTGATGCAGCGGGAGTTCTTCTTTCTCCTGCGCGGATTTTATGAAAAGCGGGAGATTGCAGCCCTGCTTCACCCCATCATCGGGAAAGAAATGGACTTCAAGGATTTTGTCATGCGCAACCATACCAGAGTGGATAATATAGAACAGCTCATCTCACTGTCGAACCTGGGAAGAAGCCGCTTCTTTTCCAAATTCAACGAGGTGTTCGGGATGACTGCCAAACAATGGATGCTGAAACAAAAGAACCGGAGGATACTCGAAAAAATGACCGAACCGAGAGTATGTATAAAAGACGCCGTTGAAGAATTGGGATTTGACTCGCAGAGCAACTTCAACCGTCACTGCAAACTGTATTTCGGATGCACCGCCAAACAGTTGGTGGAACGCTGCCAGAGCGGAAACTACCCGGTTTATGAGGATAACCACACTACGTGTACAAAATGAATAAAAATATGTACTTTATGATAATTCCTATTATAAATAAATAAGCTTACTTTGCAGCGTGAAACAGTTCAAAACAACAAGGAGATTTTAATATAATCTCTATTACGGAATAGATTACAATGCTGCAAAGATAAACAAAAATACAATATCTGCTAATTTTCAACGGATTATATTACAAATTATCATCTCACCTGGACAAGTTTGTGACTATGCTGTTCACCTGGTTGAGCATGGACACATCGAAATCTTTCAAATAGACACGTGTCATTTCTTCCGAAGTGTGCCCCAGTCCGGCACTAATCACAGAAATCGGGGCTCCATAGTCACGGGCGAGGGTAGCCCAGGTATGGCGGGCGGTATACGTCGTCAACGGAACTTTTATATCAGCCGCAACAGCGATTTTCTTCAGATGGCGGTTGATACGCCCTAACGCCAGGCGGTATTGTTTGTATCCCGAAGCGTATTCACCGCTGATTATCGGAAAGAGGTACTCATTCTCCGTCTTGTATTTATCCATCAATCCCTGCATCTGCGAAGTCACCGCGATGCGAATCAGCTGTTTCGACTTATGACGGGAATAGGCCAGCACACCATTGCAAATATCGCTCTTCCTCAAAAGGACAATATCGACAAAAGCCATTCCCTGCGCATAAAAGCTGAACAGGTA
>ERZ772893.2552-NODE-2552-length-14427-cov-11.115642_pt1 | contig 14427 bp, 10 predicted proteins | sample MGYA00511482_ERZ772893 | MGnify/ENA primary metagenome ERZ772893 (study PRJEB29015, sample SAMEA2737687) | human gut metagenome | biome: human gut; feature: human-associated habitat; material: faeces | place: China | collected 2012 ...
GGCCCCGGCTAGTGCGGCCCGGCTCCCCGGGGCAGGCCCGCCGGGGTACAGGCTCCCGGCCTTGCGGGCCAGCTCCTCCGGCCAGTCGGCAGCGGTGGAGATAAGGTTCAGCCCGATGCCGACCACCAGCCATTCCAGCTGTCCGCTCTCGAGGTCGGTCCCCGCTTCGGTCAGGATGCCGCAGACCTTTCTGCCCTGATAGTACAGGTCGTTGACCCACTTGACGGCAAGCTCCAGCCCGCAGAGCTTTTTCACGGCACGGCAGACCGCCACCGCGGCGCTGATGGTAGCGGTCTGGGCATTGGCGGCGGGCATTTCCGGGCGCAGCAGCACCGAGCAGTAAACGCCCTTGCCTGCCGGGCTTTCAAATCTCCGGCCCAGCCTGCCGCGTCCGGCGCTCTGGTGGGCGGTGAGCACCAGCGTGCCATGGGGTGCACCATCCAGCGCCAGCAGCTTTGCTGTGCGGTTGGAGCTTTCCAGCGTGTCATATAAATAGATGGGTGCAGGGTAGTCCCCGATGGCTTCGGTGCAGAACGGGTCGCCGCCTGCCAGCCGGTAGCCCCGGCGGGGCGCAGCTTCCAGCGCGTACCCTTGGGCCGTGAGGGCCGCAGCGGCCTTGTGCACGGCAGCGCGGCTCACGCCGAGGGTCTCGGCCAGCTGCTGGCCGGAAACGTAGCTGCCCCCGGCAGCAGAAAGTGCCTGCAAAAGTGCCTGACGGGTACTGACAGCCATGGCCGAATGCCTCCTTTTGTGCTATACTACTTCTATTGTATCATAAAAATAAAAGTTTTTGCAGGATTTTGAACGGCTGTTTCGTATGAATGTGCAGAAGGGCAGCGCAGGGGCTGCACTTCGTCGGAACGGGACGAAACTGAAAGGAGGTGGGCAGGCCGTTGACGACCTTGGAATTCAGCGCGATGGTGCAGAAATACCAGTCGCTCGTGTATACGGTCTGCCACCAGCTGGTGCCGGATGCCGGCGATGCGCAGGACCTGACGCAGGAGACCTTTCTGGCGGCATGGCGGGCCATTGACCGCTGCCCGTCCGGGTTTGAAAAACAGTGGCTGGCACGCATCGCTGCCAACAAGGCAAAGGACTATCTGCGCAGCGCATGGGTGCGCAGGGTGAACATTCCCGGCGACGATGTGCTGGCGCTGGAAGGTGCGCCGCCCGGCACCCAGCCGGAACAGCAGGTGCTGGATGCGCTGGGCGAGGAAGAGCTCACCGCCATGATCCTGGATCTGCGGGAGCCCTATAGAACGCCCTGCCGTCTGGTGCTGCTGGAACAGCACACCATGGCCGAGGCGGCACAGCTGTGCGGCCGCCCGCCCAAGACGGTGGAAGCACAGATCTACCGGGCAAAAAAGATGCTGGCACAGCAGATACTACAGCGTGAAAACGATGGAAAGGAGTGCGTACATGGAACTGTTTGACAAAAACGGCTGCCTGACCGACGAAGGCCTGCAGGCCCTGCAGGCAGGCGGGCTGGATGAGCTGGGCCGGCTGGAAACCGCCGAGCATTTATCCTACTGCGATAAATGCATGGACCGCTACACCGCTCTGCTGACGGCAGATGCGCTGGAAACGCCGCCCCACTCCGCGCACAAGGCGGTGATGGCCGCCATCTGGGTGCGGCTGATGCAGAACACATGGGGCCGTGCCGCAGTGGCCGGTGTGGCGGCGGTGCTGGCCTTTACCATGTGGCGCTCCGGCACCATAGACCAGCTGCTGAATTTCCGGCAGGAGCTGCGCAGCTGGACACCGGAGACCAGCCAGAGCCAGACCGAAGAAGCCTTGCAGCTGGGCAAGCCGGTGGAAGATGGCCGACCGTCCGCCCAGCCGGAAATACTGGGAAAGCCAATGGACGACGACAAGCCGAAGCAGCAGGCTTCGCTGGCAAAAGCCCTCAATGACCTGCTGTTCGGAGCCGGCGGCCCTGCAGCAGAAAAATACAAAAATTCGCCACTTGCAGATCAAACGAAATAAGGAGATCGATTATGATGAAAAACGGAATCCTGACCTTCCTCTTCGCCTTTTGCCCGGGCGCAGGCCAGATGTATCAGGGCTACATGAAGCGCGGCCTTTCGCTCATTACGATGTTCTGCGTGGCCTTTGGTGCGGGCACTCTGCTGGAAGTTTTGTATGTAGCCATGCCCATTGTGTGGATGTACAGCTTCTTTGACACCTTCAATCTCCGGGCGCAGATCGGCGCAGGCACCGCCCCGCAGGACGATTATCTGGTGCACATCAACTGGCACGACCAGCGCATGGAACAGTTCATGCTGGACAGTCACAAGCTGCTGGGCTGGGGCCTGATCGCGCTGGGCGCGCTGGTGGCCTACCAGAACATCCTTATGAACACGCTGGGGGATATCGTGTGGCGCTGGGGCCAGAGCAGCCCCTTCTTCCGTGCACTCTACCTGATGATGGATCAGCTGCCGGAGGTGGTGGTCTGCGTGGCCCTGATCATCTGCGGTGCGTGGCTGGTGCGCGGCCCCAAGGGCAGAAAGCAGAAGCCGCAGAACGATGCCGAAGATGAAGATTTTACCGAGTATTCTGCACAGGATGCGCAGGCGGAGCCGGAAGCAAGGGGCTTTGCCATGCCCAAGCTCTCGGCTCTGCTGGGCAAGCCCGTGACCCCGGACGATGAGACGGAGGATGCCGACGATGGACGAGACGAGAAATGATGCGCCGCTGACCGGTGAAGCACCGCAGCCTGCAAAACCGCAGCAGCTGCGCCGGGTGGGCAGCTTTACGCTGGGCGTATGCCTGATCGCAGTGGGCATCTTCTTTCTGCTTACCTATTTTGTGCCGGGCTTTGACTGGAAGCTGATGCTCAAGATCGCCCCGGCGGCAGGGCTGATCCTGCTGGGCGGCGAGGTGCTGTTCTTTGCCGCCCGCCCGGGCCGCTGGAAATACGATTTCTGGTCGGTGCTGATCTGCCTTGTGCTCATGGGCGGATGCTTCTGTCTGTCGCTGCTGCCGGTGGTGTGGGATGAACTCGGTCCGGAGCGGAATCAGGCAAGCATGAAGCTCAGCCAGCAGTACACCGCCGATGCCTATGCGCAGATCCGGAAATCTGACCCGGATGCCCCGGTAAAGGACATCAGCGGGAACGTGTATCTCTATACCGGAGCGGTGAAAACGCTGGAGGACATAGATGGCGGCAGCGGCTATGTGACCCTCGATGTGGAGCTGTCCGGCAGCTACGGCAGTGTAGAGCAGTTTGCACAGGCCTGCCGCAGCCTGACGGATGCGATGCAGCAGTGCCGCCCGCAACCCGATACGCTGATCTTTGCATGGTCGCCGGACAACGACCCGGAAGAGAGCCTTGGCACGGGAACACTGCAGCAGGTGGAGCGGTACACGCTGGAGCTGGTGGGCATTGCGCAGCTGGACTGGACGGCTGACCAGATGGCAAAGCAGACCGAGGTGCAGTACCTGCTGGACGAAGAAAACGAGGAACAGGACAATGCCGAAGCTTTTTCCGAGGAAAGCGCGGAGCTGAGTGAGTGAAACAAAAAAATGCTTCCGTGCGGCGCACGGAAGCATTTTTTTGTTGAAATCAGTCGAAAACTATGTTATGCTATCTCTGCTGCTGAAAGGCGGCGGGGCACTGCAAACAACGGCAGGCGGTTCGGCCCTCACTTCCGAAAGGAGGTGAGTACATGCCAATTACTTTGACATTCCACTTGTTTGGATTGACATTCACCATTCGCGTGAAAAAGTAAGAACCGCCACCCGGCACGGTGACGGTTCTCAAAAACTGTAAACCTTGAACTGGGGCCAACCGCTTGTCGCAGTGCCCTTTCTATAGACATTATAGCGAATCCCGGCAGAGCTGTCAAGCATCTGCCGGGATTCGTTTTATCGTAAAATTTACAGCTTTTTGCCGGTGAGCAGCTCGTAAGCCTCCAGATACTTGGCAATAGTCTTGTCGATCACGTCCTGCGGCAGATCGTAGTTGCTGTCGGGGTTGGCCTTGAGCCAGTCGCGCACGAACTGCTTATCAAAAGAGGGCTGGCTGTGGCCCGGCTCGTAGCCCTCCAGCGGCCAGAAGCGGGAGGAATCCGGGGTGAGCATTTCGTCGCCCAGCACCACGTTGCCGTTCTCATCCAGACCAAACTCAAACTTGGTGTCGGCAATGATGATGCCGCGGGAGAGTGCATACTCAGCACACTTCTTGTACAGGGCAATGGTGTAGTCGCGCAGCTTGGTGGCGTACTCCTCGCCGTGGCCGGGAAACTGCTTTTCCAGCACCTCGATGCTCTTTTCGTAGGAGATGTTCTCGTCGTGGTCGCCGATCTCGGCCTTGGTAGAGGGAGTGTAGATAGGCTCGGGCAGCTTGTCGGATTCCTTCAGGCCCTCGGGCAGCTGGATGCCGCACACCTTGCCGGTCTTCTGGTAGCTGGCCCAGCCGCTGCCGGTAATGTAGCCGCGCACGATGCACTCGATGGGCAGCATGGTCAGCTTACGGCACATCATGCTGTTGCCGTCGAACTGCGGCTGCTGGAAAAATTCAGGCATATCCTTCACGTCCACGCTCAGCATATGGTTGGGCAGCAGATCGCGGGTGTAATCGAACCAGAATTTGCTCATCTGGGTCAGAACGGTGCCCTTTTTGGTGACCTTGTTTTTCAGGATGACATCAAACGCGGAAATGCGGTCGGTAGCAACCATGATGAGGCTGTCACCGTTATCATAGATCTCACGGACCTTGCCTTCTTTAATGGGCTTGAACTCAGTCATAATCAAACACTCCATTTTCCAATGCCGAAAAAGCGGCGGTGTATCTTACCTGATTATTGTACCATGTCTGCGGACAGTTTGAAAGAAACAGAATGAAAGGAAAATCAGGCCGTTTTTGCATTTTTCTCGTGAAAAATGTACGAAAAATAGAATCAAAATTCGGCGATTTGACGATAAAAGTCGTACTTTCACAACAATGAAGCACCTTTTTGTAAAATGTAGGCATGGACATTCCAGCGATTGTGCGGTATCTTATAATCAACAAATTAAAATAGGGAGGGTTTCCTTATGGGCAGTTTTCCCAAAGATTTTCTGTGGGGCGGTGCCACCGCTGCCAACCAGTGCGAGGGCGCATGGCAGGCAGGCGGCAAGGGCCTTGCCACCGTGGATGTGACCCCGTTTGGCCCGGACCGCTTCCCGGTGGCGCTGGGTCGGCTGGAAATGCTGGAGTGCGACGACAAGCACTATTATCCCAGCCATGAAGCCATTGACCTGTATCACCATTATAAAGAGGACATCGCCCTCTTTGCCGAGATGGGCTTCAAGTGCTTCCGGCTGTCCATCGCATGGACCCGCATCCTGCCGAACGGCGACGATGCCCAGCCCAATGAAGAGGGCTTGAAGTTCTATGAGGATGTGTTTGATGAGTGCCACAAATACGGCATTGAACCGCTTGTGACCATCTGCCACTTCGATACCCCCATTGCCCTCATAAAAAAGTATGGCGGCTGGAAAGACCGCCGCATGGTGGATGCCTATGTGCACTACTGTGAAGTGCTGTTTGACCGCTACAAGGGGAAGGTGAAATACTGGCTCACCTTCAACGAGATCAACATGCTGCTGCATCTGCCCTTTACCGGCGCGGGGCTAGTGTTCTATCCGGGAGAGAATGTGCAGCAGGTGGAGTATCAGGCGGCACATCATGAGCTGGTGGCCAGCGCAAAGGCGGTCAAGCTGGCCCATGAAAAGATGCCCGGTGCCATGGTGGGCTGTATGCTGGCGGCAGGCCAGTATTACCCGCGCACCTGTGCACCGGAGGATATCCGTGCCGCGCAGGAAGCGGACCGCGACAACTACTTCTTTACCGATGTGCAGGCCCGCGGTGCCTACCCGGTGTGGGCAAAAAAGCGGATGGAGAAGGCCGGCATCACCCTACACACCGAGCCGGGCGATGAGCAGGTTCTGAAAGAAGGCACCGTGGATTTTGTCTCCTTCAGCTACTATTCCAGCCGCTGCATCACCACGGATCAGGAGATCCTGGCAGAAGAAAAGGCCGACGGCAATGCGGTGCTGGAAGCCGTGAAGAACCCGTACCTCAAGGCCAGCGAGTGGGGCTGGGCCATCGACCCGGTGGGCCTGCGCGTGACCCTGAACACCATCTACGACCGGTACGAAAAGCCCATGTTCATTGTGGAGAACGGCCTTGGCGCGGTGGATACCGTGGAAGCGGACGGCTCCATCCACGACAGCTACCGCATTGATTATCTGCGCGCCCACATCGAGCAGATGGAAAAGGCCGTCAACGAGGACGGCCTGCCGCTGATGGGCTACACCACATGGGGCCCTATCGACCTTGTGAGCGCATCCACCGGTGAGATGAAAAAGCGCTACGGCTTTATCTATGTGGATAAGGACAACGACGGCAACGGCACACTGGCCCGCAGCCGCAAGGACAGTTTCTACTGGTACAAAAAGGTCATTGCTTCAAACGGCACCGACCTTGCCTGAAATTTGCGAAAAAATAAATTTGTGAGGAAGAATTGGAATTTATGACACCTGAGATCATTGCACACCGCGGCGCGTCCTATCTTGCGCCGGAAAATACCCTTTCTGCGTTCCGCAAGGCGATGGAGATCGGCGCGGACGGCGTGGAAATGGACGTACAGCAGACCAGCGATAAAAAGCTGGTGATCCACCACGATTTTGTCATTGACTGGCACACCGATATGCGTGGCCAGATCTACGACATGACCGAGGGCGAGCTGAAGGCGCTGGACTTTGGCAGCTGGAAGGATGTGAACTATCAGAACGAGAGGATCGCTACCCTGCAGGAGGCACTGGCTCTGTGCAGGGAAATGGAAGGTACCATCGTTCAGCTGGAAATGAAGGCCACCATCGATGACGACCCGGATTTTGTCCCCCGCGTGATCGAGGAGGTGCGTGCAGCAAACATTACCGACCGGCTGGTGGTGATCTCGTTCAACCACGACCTGCTGCGGCAGGCAAAGCAGCTGATGCCGGAGCTGAAGGTGGGCGTGCTGGTCTACGGTGCGATGGAGACCATGGCGCTGCCCACTAGCACATGGGAAATGCTTGGCCTGCAGAACGGGCTGGAAGAGGATGATTTTCCACAGCTGCCGCCGCTGTCGGTGGAAAATGTGGATGACGAAAACTGCAGCTGGGCCCTGCGCTGGATGGGCAATCAGATCAGTATGCTGCAGGCGAACTTTCCGGGCAAGAGTCTGGTAGAGGTAGCCCAGCGCCTGTTGGAACAGCGGGACCCGGTAAAGTATGTGCAGACGCTGGACTTCAAGCCGGACTGGGTGAGCTGTGAATATCATACCGCTTACCAGCAGCCCAGCATGGTGCAGAAGCTGCATGATCTGGGCATCAAGGCGGCATACTGGACGGTGGACGGGGAACAGGCCGTGAAAGACCTTTGGCCCCTGCAGCCGGATGCCATCGTCACAAACCGCCCGGACCGCGTGCGGGAATGGATCTCTGAACTGGAAATGACAGAATAAAGGGCAGAAGCTGCATCCCTTCGGTGCGGCCTGATTCCCCAAGCAACATCTGAAAAGCAAACAGCGGACAGCCTGCAGGCCGTCCGCTGTTGTGCTATGCAAAAGATGTTATAAAATATATCCGAGGCTCCGCAGCACGAACAGCCAGAAGGTCAGGCTGAATGCGCTGAACAGGGTGGTGGTAACGCACACGCTGCCGGTAAGCACACCTTCGTGGCCCATCTGCTTTGCCATAACGTAGCACGCCGGGGTGGTGATGCTGCCCAGCATCACCAGCAGGGCCACCAGCTTTTCGTCGGTAAAGCCAAAGCGCACAGCCAGCGGCAGGAACAGCGCAGGCAGCACCATCAGCTTGACCACAGTAGCCACAGCGGTAGGCTTGAGGTATCCCAGAGCTTTTTGGCCCTTGAAGCCTGCACCAATGGCAAGCAGGGCCAGAGGGCTGGTCAGACCGGCCACATTGGAAAGGGCCTTATCCAGCATGGCAGGCATGGAAATGTGCAGCATGCTCCACGCAAAGCCCGCTGCAATGCCCAGAAGGATGGGGTTCGTCAGGATGCCTTTCACACTCTTTTTGAGCTTTTCAGCCATATTGCCGGTCTGAGCCTGCGCAGTGGGCGCTTCCAGCATCAAAATGACCACTGCCATGATGTTATACAGCGGCACACTGCCAAGGATCATCAGGCTGGACATGCTGGCATCGCCGTAGATGCTCTGCAGAAAAGCCGAGCCGAGGATGGCAGCCGACGAGCGGTAACACACCTGAACGAACTCGCCCACAAGGCCGGTGCCCTTTAAAAACAGCTTTGCCAGCGCCCAGATCACAAGGATGCACGCCAGTGTGACCGCAAAGCAGAACAGCACATACCGGCCATCGAAGGTGGCGCGGACATCGTTTTTGCCAAGGTCGCGGAACAGCTGCACCGGCAGTGCCACATAAAACACGAACTTGTTGGCCCCGGCCACGAACGCATCGCTCAGAAAACCGGTGCGGTGCAGCACATAGCCCAGCAGCATGATAAAGAACAGCGGCATGGTGCTGTTCATGCTGAACAGAAGATTTTCCAGCATGGCTCACACCCCGCCATGACGGCGCTGTTCCGCTGAAAGCTCCTGCTGCAGAGCAGCTTTGCGGTGGTCCAGCAGCAGGTCTTTGTTGTACTTGAAGTAGCGTTCGCAGCCGTTCTCGGTGAGGAAGGCGTGGGACACCGGGTCCACCGTCAGCTCGGTGACGAACACCACCATCTCCTGGCTTTCGGCAAAGGCCTGCTCCATAAAGTCGAAAGCGGCTTCCAGCGCGGCGCTGGCGGTCTGCTGGGCCTTTTCGCGCTCATCGGCAAGGGACTGGAACTGCCCGCGCAGCAGGTCGAAGGCTTCCTGTGTACCGGCGGCGTTGGCACGGCGCAGTTCGCCCTCCCAGCCGCGCAGCACGGCCAGCACTTGCAGGCGGGTGGTCAGAGCATCTTTGCTCAGCAGCCCGGCGGCACGCTTTTGCTGTGTTTCGGTGTCGTAATCCATGATCTGCTGGTGGAACATTTCTGCCGAGCCGTCCGGGATATCCTCCGGAACGGTGGCAAGGGCTTTTTTGGTCTCCCGCAGAAAGGCATAGCAGCTGTCGGCTACTGCATCTGCCTGACGGGAGGCCGTGAACCGGGTGCCGAGGCCTGCAAGGATCAGGCTGACCAGCGAAAGCCGCTCGTCGAAGGGGGCCTGCAGCAGCCGTGCGAACACGGCGGGCTTTGCCTGTCCGGCCAAGATCTCCTCTACGCCGTAGTCGTCGCGGTACTTATAGTAAAGGTCGAGGTAGGCGGAGAAGTCCTCTGCAATCTTCGGGTGTTGGATGTACTCGCGGATCAGGTCTTCATCGGCCTGCAGACCCAGTGTTTCGTAGGTGTCCAGCAGATTGGAAAGATCCTCCCAGCCGCGGGCGGTCACGAACTGGGTGCCGTCCACATCGGCGTTGATCTGGTAGAAGTTCTGCGGGTGCAGCTCCAGATAGCTCAAAATGGCGCTGTGGATGTGGGCAGCGCGGGCATAGTCTTTCCACACGGGCAGGTCCGGCTCAATGTCCATGCGGCGCACGCGGTCCAGCGTAACGATATCAAAGTCGCGCACAGATTTATTGTACTCCGGTGGGTTGCCTGCCGCCACGATCACCCAGCCCGCAGGCACGGCCTGATTGCCAAAGGTCTTGCATTGCAAAAATTGCAGCATGGTGGGGGCCAGCGTTTCCGACACACAGTTGATTTCGTCGATGAACAGAATGCCCTCGGAGAGGCCGGTGGCCGCCATCTTGGCGTAGATGCTGGCAATGATCTCGCTCATGGTGTATTCAGTCACCGAGACATCTTTGCCGCCATAATTGCGCTGGCGGATGAAGGGCAGGCCCACGGCGCTCTGGCGGGTGTGGTGGGTGATGGTGTAGGCCACCAGCGCCACGCCGCACTCCCGGGCTACCTGCTCCATCACCTGCGTCTTGCCAATGCCCGGAGGCCCCATGAGCAGAATGGGACGCTGCCGGATGGCCGGGATGGCGTATTCGCCCAAGGCATCCTTGGCAAGGTAGGCTTTTACGGTGTGTTCAATTTCTTCTTTGGCTCGTTTGATATTCATAACAAATTCCCTCACGAATTGTTCAGGTCACGGTACAGGTCGTCCTCTTCGGCCAGCGCGTCGGCAAGGGTGCTTTGCGGGCGGGCTGCTGCACCGGTAAATTCCTCTTCATCCAGAACCACCTTCATGGCCCACGGCGGTACATTGGCATCGTCGAACCGCTCCCCCAGAAACAGAAAAGCGGTGTCGTAGGCCGGGCGCTTGGCGGGGTAGGTGCCCATGCCGTCGGTGAAGTACAAAAGGCCCCGCAGGTTCGAGAACTTCTTCTCGGCGCACAGCTGGTTCACGTATTCAAAGGCCGGGCGGAAGTCCGTTCCGCCGCCGCCCCGCAGCTCAAAGTGGTTCATGGCGTGGATCAGCTCGTCCTCATTGTGGATCAGGATATCCTGCCGGATGGCGTTATCGGCCTGGATCAGGTGCAGGTTCATCCGGTGGAAAAAGTTCTCCTGTCCTTTCAGCAGAGTGTAGGTCTCCGCAAGGAACGCCCGCACCAGTTCACCGGAGGTGGAGTAGCTGGTGTCGATGACAAGGGCCAGCTCCTCGATCTTTTTGCTCTCCCGGCTTTCCAGAGGCTCGATGAGGGGCAGGTTTCCGTACACCGAAAGGCCGTAGGTGTAGAAGTTCAGGTCGAACTCGTCCGGGTCCAGCTTTACTTCCTCCCGCAGCACGCAGAACCGGCGCAGAAAATCCCGGTAGCTGCGGCGGCTGCGGTTGGCGGCTTTTACCTGCTGCTTCAGGGCATCGGCACCGTCCCCGGCTTCCTTATCCCGCAGGTCCAGCTCTGTCTGCATCCGCTCCCCGATCTTCTGCCACGTTTTCTGAGGCAGCGGCGTGGGCATCTGCTGGGGCTGGTCAGGCGCATCCTTCGGCCACAGACGGTGGTCGTCGGTCACGAACTCCCGCTCCAGCTGGCGCAGCACACCGGGGGTCTGCCGGGTGAGCCACCGATACACCGGCGCGGCTGCCACCACGGTTTCCTCGGCGGTGATCTGCTGGTAGGCGTTCTGGCGCACATAGGTCAGCGGGCGCTTGACGCTGGTGCGGTTCAGGCTGTCGATCACGTTTTCCACTGCGATATCACAGGCAAGGCTCCACAGCTGCGGCTCCCGGCGGCCTTTCAGCCATAAATGTCGGAATACGCAGTGGAATATGGTGTGCAGATACAACCGGTTGAGATATTTTGGATTGTCCTGATAGAGCCGCAGCAGGTGGCTGGGCTGATAAAACAGGACTTGACCGTCCGTAGCCAGCACCCGGCAGCGCTCGTCCGGGGCGGGGGACAAGGCACTGAGCGCCATATCCAGAAAGCGGAAGTCCAGATACAGCCCGCTGCGCACCACCGCCAGCACCTCGCCGCCCATGCGTGCCTGCCACTCTTCGTGGGTCTCCGGCCGCTGGGACTGGAACGGCTTGCGCGGGTCAAAAAATTTTTCTTTTTGGATCGTTTGGGGCAAAAGTGTCACCTCACTTAGAACCCTCTCAGCTTCGCTGCAAACTCCCCCAGTCATCGCTGCGCGATGCCAGCCCTCTCAGGGATGGGGCCTCTGGCGAAACCGGAAGCTTACCCTTACTGCCAAAGGCTCCCTCTTAGAGGGAGCTGGCGCACGAAGTGCGACGGAAGGAGTTTTCTGCTGTTTAAAAATCAAAATCGTACCGCTGCTTTTTGGGCTGAGGAACATACTTTTTGTGCTCCGCATCCGCCAGCAGAGCGGCGGCAGCGGCGTTCCCGGCCTTGGCGGCAAGGGCTGAAGCTTCGGCAAAGCCGTCTTTGTCCAGCACATCCAGCGCAATGAGTGCACGCACGGCATCATTGTCCTGCGCCTTCAGCAGGCGGGCCAGCACCCGGTCGGTGTTGGCTGCCAGAAATGCCCGGTAATGCCCGGCGGCGGCTTCGGTCAGCTGCCACGGATACCGCAGCCGGTCAAAGCAGAGCATTGCCATCACATTGGCATCGTCGGCATCGTGGCCCTGTGGGAAGATCGCGTCGTATTCTGCGGGGAGGAATTTGTTCTCTAAAAAACACTGCCGGTAATGATATCCTTGGCCGGAAAAGGTGTGCAGCAGGATGTGGGCGGGGGTCTCCTCGATATCCTCCCAGTAGGCGGGATACCAGAGCGCCGCCAGCGGGGCTGCTGTACCGGCAGGGCAAAACTCAGCCCGCACCGCTTCGGTGATGTTGTTCACAAGGGCAAACAGGCCGGTAGGTTCTTCAGGGCCTGCCTGCACCCGGATGGTCTCTAGCGCAAAGCAGTTCAAAAACACATCGCTGCCCATGGTCAGGCTGCCCGTGCCCACGGTGAGCAGACGCAGCTTGCGGCAGTTGTAGAATGCGCAGCTGCCGACGACCTGTAAGCTGTCCGGCAGGGTCAGCTCTTCGAGAAAGTTCCCACACACCGGGTGCAGGTCGTCTGCATCCGAACCGGCAGCGGGCGCGTCAAAGTCGAAGTCGTACCGGCGGCAGGTGCCGCCTACCGTCTGCCCAAAGGCCCGAATCAGCCGCGCCGTGCCGTCCGGGGCCGCCTCGTAGCGGCAGGTCTTGTCTGCCGCAGGCAGGCTGCACGGCTTTTCAGAAAAGCAGTAGTCGCCCAGTTCGGTAACAGCAAAGCTGCCGCCCTCCGGTGCTGGCAGTGTACCGGGCAGCGCGATACACGGCTCTGTGCCGTACACCCGCACCAGCCGGGCTGTGTCTGCCGAAAGCGGCAGGATGTCTAATGTCAACTTGCTTTCCGAAACCACAGTGTAAAACCCCTCAATACGATAGAATCATTCAGCTTTCAGTATAAACCAACGGCAAAGCCTTGTAAAGCATAAAAAATTCTGACGTAACATGGTAGAAAAACAGATTGGAAACCTCTTGACTTTTGAGTGAAAGTGCGTATAATAAGGATAGGCAACGCGATAAGGCCGAACGTGTTTACCACGTAAAAATCGAAGCACCCCGGTAGAACCAGTACCGGGGTGCTTCTTTTCATCAGTGCTTGCTGCCCTTGAAGAACAGGCTGTCAAGCCACTTGCATAAATAGTAGGCTACTACCTCTGCTGCGACAGTCTGAAAAAACGCGATAAAGCTAGGCATGTTTACCACCTCCTTTCCGCGACAGGGGGATCGGAGAAGGGCCGCAGAGCCAGTATAACACAAAAAGCGACAGCGCGCAATTTGATGCACGCTGTCGCTTTTTCATTGAGGAGGCAGAAAAAGCTTAGTTTTCGGCCAGATTGCCGGTGTAGAGCTGGTAATACTTGCCCTTTTTGGCGATCAGCTCGTCGTGGCTGCCGCGCTCGATGATGCGGCCCTGCTCCAGCACCACGATGCAGTCTGCATTGCGGACGGTGGACAGGCGGTGCGCAATGACAAAGCTGGTGCGGCCGTACATCAGGCCGTCCATGCCGCGCTGCACCAGCGCTTCGGTGCGGGTATCGATGGAGGAGGTGGCCTCGTCCAGGATCAGCACCGGGGGATCTGCCACGGCGGCGCGGGCGATGGCCAGCAGCTGGCGCTGGCCCTGCGAGAGGTTGGCACCATCGCCGGTGAGCATGGTGTTGTAGCCTTCTGGCAGGCGCTTGATGAAGCCATCCGCGTTGGCAAGGCGGGCGGCGGCGATGCACTCTTCATCGGTGGCATCCAGCCGGCCGTAGCGGATGTTCTCCATCACCGTGCCGGTGAACAGATGGGTGTCCTGCAGCACGATGCCCAGAGAACGGCGCAGATCGGCCTTTTTGATTTTGTGGATGTTGATGCCGTCGTAGCGGATCTTGCCGTCCTGAATGTCGTAGAACCGGTTGATGAGGTTGGTGATGGTGGTCTTACCGGCACCGGTAGAGCCGACAAAGGCGATCTTCTGGCCCGGACGGCCATACAGGTTGATATCGTGCAGGACGGTTTTTTCCGGCACATAGCCAAAGTCTACATCGGTAAAGGTGATGCTGCCTTCCAGCTTGTGGTAGGTGGTAGTGCCGTCGTGGTGCGGGTGCTTCCATGCCCAGATGCCGGTGCGCTCGGTGGCTTCCACAAGGTTATCGTCGCGGTCATACTTGGCGTTGACCAGCGTGACATAGCCCTCGTCGGTCTCGCTCTCTTCGTCCATCATCTTGAAGATACGCTCGGCACCGGCCAGAGCCATGATGATGCTGTTGGCCTGCATGGACACCTGACTGATGGGCATGTTGAAGCCCTTGTTCAGGCTCAGGAAAGCCACCACCGTGCCAAGGGTCGTGCCGCCCATGCCGCTCACGGCCATGGCTGCGCCTGCCAGCGCGCAGACGGCATAGCTGATGTTGCCCAGCTGAGCGTTGACGGGCATCATGATGTTGGCAAAGCTGT
>ERZ772893.2559-NODE-2559-length-14395-cov-3.706276_pt1 | contig 14395 bp, 7 predicted proteins | sample MGYA00511482_ERZ772893 | MGnify/ENA primary metagenome ERZ772893 (study PRJEB29015, sample SAMEA2737687) | human gut metagenome | biome: human gut; feature: human-associated habitat; material: faeces | place: China | collected 2012 ...
TGTTCAAGTGAGCAGTGGGAGCAAAAATCAGAAAAAGACTTGACCGCCTACCGTTATTGGTATGCCCTCAGACATACAGTATACCACGTTTTGCAAAAAATGTCAAATGAAAGCATCTGCAATTTTTCAGCAAAAAGCCCCTTGACAAAAGGGGCGTGATGGCGTATAATAGAGATGGAGAGAGGGCATACCAGTAGACGGTCTGCTCCCACTGCATATTGGTTAAAGAATAACCGCCACAGTTTGGACGCTACGGGCGGTTATTTCTTTTTCTTGCCGTGGTGATTCTGATTACTATTTTTATGATTATAGTAAATGTACAAGATCACGCTGATACAATCCAGCAGAAAGCTGCCGATTTTCAGCAGATCACCAAAGGTGACGTATTGATCCATCATACCGATCACCTCCCATCTGTTCAAGTGAGCAGTGGGAGCAAAAATCAGAAAAAGACTTGACCGCCTACCGTTTCAGGTATGCCCTCAGATATTCAGTATACCACGTTTTGCAAAAAATGTCAAACAAAAAATCCGGCAGCAGGACTCAGATTCCTGTTGTCGGATTTTTGCATTTCCATGTAATTTACGCTTTTCTTATGCCTGGTTTCAGCATTTGCTTGTCCTTATGTTTAATGACTTCCATCATAATAAGCGCCATGATGACAGAGCAGATGTCCGCAATGGGCTGGGCGAAGATCAGACCGTCCAGACCGATCAGAGCGTTGGCGATGAACAGTACCGGCAGGAAAATGAATCCCTGGCGGCTGACGGACAGGATCAGAGATGCCAGACCGTGTCCCATGCCCTGGAAAGCGTTGTTGTTCACGAAGATAATGCCCAGGAACGGTCCGGAGACCATCAGCGCCCGGAGCATCTTCACGGCGTAGTTCTGCTGGGTGATAACATCTGCCGCAGAGCCGGAAGAGCCGGAGGTCATAAAGATGCTGATGACCGGCTCAGTGAACAGGAAGTACAGCGCCGTCAGAATCAGCCCCAGCACCAGGGTGCAGACCATGCTGAACCGTACCACTTTTGTCATCTTGGTGAAGTTCCGTGCGCCGTAGTGGAATCCCACCAGCGGCTGGATGCCGATACCGATGCCCAGCTGGATGAACACTACCAGCATATTTGCTTTCATGGCGATGCCCATGCCGCCGGTGGCGAGAACGTCGATGTTATTCAGCAGCCGGTTCAGCACCAGGTTGGACAGGCTCATCAGCACATTAGTGAAAAACATGGGGACGCCGATGGAGAACACGCCGCTGAAAATGCCGCCTTTCATGGTGAAGTGCTTCGGATTCGGGGAGAGCATGGTGCGGCTGACTTTCAGATAGATGAGGTAGAACAGCGTTGCCACCGTGTTGCCGATGCTGGTGGCGATGGCTGCACCCTTGACGCCCATGCCCATGGCAAGGATCATGATGGGGTCCAGGATGATGTTGGTCACAGCGCCGATCATCATGCCGAACATGGAGACTTTCGCCGCACCCTCGCCCTTGACCAGGTTGCTCATGGCGCTGCTCAGCACCGTGGGGATTGCACCCACGCCGATGTAGAACAGATAGTCCCTGGTGTACTGTTCCAGATTCTGATAGTTCTGCACCAGCTTGTCATAGGCGTCGCCGGAAATATCCTTGGAAATATTGGCGATGTTGGCGGACGCATCTGCACCCACCAGCGGCAGGATCCAGCTCACGCCCAGGGTCAGCGCCAGGGTGGCGAGCAGTCCCACAAAGACAGCGCCCCAGAAACTGAAGCTGCTGATTTTTTTCACCCGTTCATATTCCCGTGCGCCCAGAGAACGGGAGATAAAGGCGCAGCCGCCGATGCCGAACAGGTTGCCGAATGCCATGAGGATCATAAACACCGGGGTCGCCATGGAAACGGCATTCATCTGATAGGGGTCGTGGGTCTGTCCTACAAAGACTGTGTCCACCATGTTGTACAGCACGGTGACCAGCATACTCAGCACTGACGGGATCGCCAGTACTGCCACAGCTTTGGGGATAGACTCGATCTCAAAAACGGAGGTTTTCTTTTCTTTCATTTGCATATAGGCATAACTTCCTTTCTGTTACGGCGAAAAACGAGGCAGAAATGCGGTGACATTCTGCCTCGTTTGCATTTGTTCGGTTGAGGTACTCTTATACGTTAAAGCGGAACAGCACGATGTCGCCGTCCTGCATCACATATTCCTTGCCTTCCAGACGCACCAGTCCCTTTTCCTTGGCAGCCGCCATAGAGCCGCACGCCATCAGATCGTCATAGGAGACAACTTCGGCACGGATGAATCCCTTTTCGAAATCGGTGTGGATCTTTCCGGCAGCCTGGGGCGCTTTCGTTCCCCTGGTGATGGTCCATGCACGGACTTCCTGCTTGCCGGCGGTCAGATAGGAGATGAGACCCAGCAGAGAATAGCCCTCCCGGATGATGCGGTTCAGACCGGATTCCTCCAGTCCCAGATCTTCCAGGAACATTGCCTTGTCGTCTGCCTCCATGTCTGCGATATCCTCTTCGATCTTCGCACAGATGGGCAGTACTGCGGCGTGTTCTGCCTCAGCAATCTGCTTGACTTCCTGGTAGTGTTCATTTTTGTCCACGCCGTTGCGGAAGTCCTCTTCGCTCATGTTTGCGGCATAGATCACCGGCTTTGCGGACAGCAGCGGCATATCGTGGATCCAGCTCAGCTCGTCCTCGGTGAAGTCAAAGCCACGGGCAGACTTGCCCTCTTCCAGGTGCGCCTGGAGACGTTCCAGAAAGTCCACCTGTGCCTGGAGCTTTTTGTCGCCCTTCAGCGCCTTTTTGGTGCGGTCGATGCGGCGTGCCACCATCTCCATATCGGAGAAGATCAGCTCCAGGTTGATGGTCTCGATGTCCGATGCCGGATTGATTCTGCCGTCTACATGGATGATGTTATCGTCCTCAAAGCAGCGTACCACGTGGACGATGGCGTCCACTTCCCGGATGTCGCCCAGGAACTTGTTGCCCAGACCTTCGCCCTTGGATGCGCCTTTTACCAGTCCGGCGATGTCCACGAACTCCAGGGTAGCCGGGGTGAACTTGTCCGGCTCGTACATTTCAGCCAGCTTGTCCAGACGTGCGTCCGGCACAGAGACGATGCCTACATTTTTTTCAATGGTGCAGAACGGATAGTTTGCCGACTCTGCGCCTGCATTTGTCAGGGCGTTGAACAGGGTGCTTTTGCCCACGTTGGGCAGCCCAACCATACCTAATTTCATTGTAACAGCTCCACCTTTTTGAAGAGCGTGCGCAGCATCCGGCATATGCAGAGAGATGCGCCGCAGGCTCTGAGATTATCCGGCATTGCGCCGGGGATTGACATATCATTGACACATACATTATAGTTTAGCACAGAAAGCCGGATTTGTCAAGATTTTTGCGAAAATGCGCTCGAGAATACTCTGCACAAAAGTGTAAACCATCCGTCCAATCGTAGGGGCGAACATTGTTCGCTCGTTCCGGTATCAGAGATTGTCTATTATGTTCCCCTTGAAAAGGCGCCCGTAGGGTGTGCCTTGTGCTGGGATGTCCCGAAGGGACAGGGGGATTAAGTTTGCGGTTCACTATTTCAGCACAAATCGCATCCCCAAAAAACCCCCTTGCAATCTCTTCCGAAATTTGCTATACTATTATAACAGCGATACATTCAAGCAAAATCGAAACGGAGTGAATCTATATTGAATATCCCACAGAAACTGGCTGACGAGTTCCAGCTGCGGCAGGAACAGATCGACAACACCATCGCCCTGCTGGATGACGGCAAGACCATCCCCTTTATTGCACGTTACCGGAAAGAGCGCACCGGCTCGCTGGATGACCAGGTGCTGCGTGCCATCGACAACCGGCTGCAATACCTGCGCAAGCTGGAACAGCGCAAGAGCGAGATCCTTTCCGCCATCGAGTCCCAGGGCAAGCTGACCCCGGAACTGACGGAAAAGATACAGAAAGCGGAGACTCTGGTGGAGACGGAGGATCTGTACCTGCCGTATCGTCCCAAGCGAAAGACCCGTGCGTCTATGGCGATCGCCCGTGGCTTGGAGCCGCTGGCACGGACGCTGATGGCGCAGGATGCCGGAACAGACCCGGTGCAGGCGGCACAGGCGTTCCTCACGGAAGAAGTGCCGGATACGGATGCGGCGCTCCAGGGCGCAATGGATATCCTGGCAGAGGAGATGGCGAACGACGCCGACCTGCGCAAACAAATGCGCCGCCTGGTGATGCTCACCGGCACGATACAGTCCCACGCCGTGGATGCGGATGCGGAAACACCCTATCAGAACTACTACGACTATGCCGAACCGGTAAAGCGCATCGTGGGTCACCGTGTCCTCGCCATCGACCGTGGCGAACGGGAGGGCGCACTGAAAGTGGCAGTTACGCTGCCGGAGGGACACGGGGCATCCATGCTGATCCAGAAGTTTGTGAAGAACCAGAGTCCCTGCGGAAAGCTGGTGCAGACTGCCGCAGAGGATGCGTTCCAGCGGCTGCTGTTCCCGGCGGTGGAGCGGGAGATCCGCAAGGAGCTGACCGAACAGGCGGCAACGGCTGCCATCGGTGTGTTTGCGTCCAACCTGCGGCAGCTGCTCATGGCGGCACCGCTGAAAAACCGAACCGTCCTGGGCGTAGATCCCGGCTACCGCACCGGCTGTAAGCTGGCTGTGGTGGACGAGACGGGAAAGGTGCTGGATACCGGCGTGGCGCACATCACCCTGGGAAAGGGCGCATCCCTGGAAAAGGGCAAGGATACCATCCGGAAGATGCTGCGGCAGCACCATGTGACCGCCGTCGCCATCGGAAACGGCACGGCGTCCCGGGAATCCGAGGCTGTGGTGGCGGAACTGCTGAAAGAGCTGCCCTATTCTGCGGCGTATATGGTGGTCTCTGAGGCTGGGGCATCGGTGTACTCTGCGTCCAAGCTGGCGGCAGAGGAGTTCCCGGAGTATGACGTTTCACTCCGGAGCGCCGTGTCCATTGCCCGGCGGTTACAGGACCCGCTGGCAGAACTGGTGAAGATCGACCCTCAGGCGATCGGCGTGGGACAGTATCAGCACGATATGCCCAAGGCGGAGCTGTCGGCGGCGCTGGACGGCGTGGTGGAGGACTGCGTGAACCACGTAGGCGTAGACCTGAACACCGCCTCGTTCTCCCTGCTGTCCCACATCGCCGGCATCAACCAGACCATCGCCAAGAACATCGTGGCGTACCGGACGGAAAACGGCGTATTCACTGACCGGAAACAGCTGAAAAAGGTGGCAAAGCTGGGACCCAAGGCGTATGAACAGTGCGCCGGATTCCTCCGTGTGCCGGGCGCAAAGAATCCTCTGGACAACACCGCCGTGCATCCGGAAAGCTATAGCGCAGCGGAGCAGATTCTCCGGGAATGCGGCTTTCAGCTGGCGGACATTGCCGGACAGGACCGCAGCGAGATCACATCCATTGCCAAGCAGCACGGTATCGCAGCCATTGCGAAAAAAGCTGGCGTGGGTGAGCCGACGGTAAAGGATATCATCAAGGAGCTGGCAAAGCCGGGACGTGACCCTCGTGACGAACTGCCGCCGCCGCTGCTTCGGAGCGGTGACATCATGGAGCTGAAAGATCTGAAACCGGGTATGGAACTGGTGGGAACGGTGCGGAATGTCATCGACTTCGGCTGTTTTGTGGACATCGGCGTCCATGAGGACGGGCTGGTGCATATTTCCCAGATCTGCGACCGGTTTATCAAGCATCCGCTGGAGGCAGTCAAGGTCGGCGAAGTGGTAAAGGTCTGGGTGCTGGATGTGGACTTGAAACGCAAGCGCATTGCACTGACCATGAAACCGCCGAAGAAAGGATAAAGGAGAACATATGGGATTTGGAAAGAAACTGACTGCCCTGGTATTGGCGGCGGCAATGACGGCTGCGGCGTGCAGCTGCGGCACGGAAAGCGGCAAAAGCACCGCCGGAGAAGAGAGCAGCCAGGCAGAGGAAAAGCCGGACTTCCGCACGGAAATGCGGGACGATATGACCACAGGCGACATCGTGGCGGAAATGGGGCTGGGCATCAACCTGGGGAACACCCTGGAGGCGTGCGGCGACTGGATCGACAGCAGCGGCGGCGTGAACAGCTATGAGACCGCCTGGGGCAGCCCTACGGTGACTGAGAAAATGATCGCAGGCTATGCTGCCGCCGGGTTCGACTCGGTGCGCATCCCGGTGGCGTGGTCGAATCTGATGGGAGACGACTACACCATTGCGCCGGAACTGCTGGATCGTGTGGAGACCGTGGCGCAGTATGTGCTGGACAACGGGATGTACGCCGTGGTGAATCTCCACTGGGACAACGGCTGGATCGCCGGATTTTCTACCGACTATGACACCTGCATGGAGAAATACACCCGTATCTGGGAGCAGGTATCGGAGCGCTTTTCCGGTTACGGCGACCATCTCATTCTGGAATCCATGAACGAAGAGGGATGTTTCGACGACCTGTGGAATCACTACAGCGGTTCGGAGGACGGCAAGGCGGAGGCATACAGCATCGTCACCCGCATCAACCAGAAGTTCGTCGATCTGGTGCGCAGCTCCGGCGGCAACAACCCGGAGCGCCATCTGCTCATTGCCGGCTATGCCACAGACGTGGACATGACCTGTGACGAAATGTTCCAGATGCCGGAGGACAGCGCCGGACGGTGCGCCGTGTCGGTACATTATTATACGCCGTCTACGTTCTGCATCCTGGAAGAGGACGCCGACTGGGGCAAGGCAAAGACCACCTGGGGTTCGCCCAGAGACCAGCGGATACTGGAAAAGGACATGGAAAAGCTCCAGACCCGTTTCCTGGACAACGGCATCCCGGTCATCATCGGCGAATACGGCTGTTCCACCGGGAACAAGACCGAGGACGCCGTCCGGACATTTCTCACGGCGGTGGCACGTGCGGCGTATTCCCGTGGGATGTGTCCCATGCTGTGGGACATCACCGGGGTGTTCTATGACCGCAGCAGCTGTAAAATGATCGACAGCCAGCTGGAGCAGGAACTCCGGGATATTGCAGAGACGGCGAGAAACTGAAAAAATTGGTAAAGATGCGCTCTGAAAACTGCCGGAAAAAGGCGTCAGAGCGCATCAAAATAGCAAGTTGTTTTTCACGCAATTTTTCAGATTTAGAAGAATTGCACAAAAACAGAGGTTGCTTTTATTCGTGCTGTATAAAAATGTGTGGAAAATGAAAAAAACGCTTGCAAAAAATCTACAAATATGCTATGCTGGTATATGGAGAAGTAGGGTGCAGGAAAGCACTGGTATGGCTTCATGAAGATGTGCGCCGACTGTGCAATTGGAAAGCGGAAAGCACGCAAATCAATTTTAAGAATGTCCCCCTTGAAAAGGGGGATGTCAGCGTAAGCTGACAGGGGGATAATCCCGACCCTTGCTCTTTACGGAGCATTCACCTCAGCACAAGGCACACTCTATGGGTGTCTTTGCAAGGGAAGTAATTAGAAAATTGATTTGTGTGAGCGGAAAGGGGGCAGCAGACGACTGGCACGGCGGAGGTACGGAAACCAAGGGGCAGAAAAGCTTCTCTGCACACAACCAAGGCGGCGCTATGCCGCAGAAAATCAAGAAAGGAAGAATGATAAACATGAAGATGAAGAAGTTTCTTTCATCTCTGACTGCTGGTGTAATGGCGGCAACCACCGTATTCACCAGTGCGCTGGTAACACCGGTTATGTCGTTTATTGCGACTGCGGCTGATGCTGACGCAATCGGTACAGCAACTTTAGTAGGTGTAGTCGGTGCCAATACGAATTGGGAAGCTGATGTAAATGCAACAAGTATCACTGGCGACGGCGAATACACCGTTTCCTGGAATCTGGATAGTGCATCAGACTCCATTAGTTTCCTGACAGTTCAGATCAGTAAGGCAGGAGACACCGAAAACTTTACCACTGATACATTTAAGGATCTGAAGGTATCTCTGAGTTCCGTTTCCATCAACGGCGAAGAGGTAGCAGATGCGGTAAAGGACGATAAGATTGTAGATACTGCTTTTTATGAAGGCGGTAATGCTGGTACGACTCGTATCTATCTGAACGGCAGCTGGGCAGGTAATCATGCTGGTGCGCTGGATAACTTCGATACAACTAAGGTAGAGAACGGTATCTCTAAGATTTCCGTTACCTTTACTGTAGAAGGCACCGGCAAGACCACCACAACCACTACCAGCGAGACCACTGCGGAAACCACAGAGACCACCGTTTCTTCCGCAGTTTCTTCTGATGTTTCCAGCGAGACATCTGAATCTGTTGTAACCACTGCATCTGCATCCTCTGCCGAGACTGTGACAACCACAACTGCTCCGGCAATTAAGGACGTAGAGGCAAAGATCACCACCGGCACCCAGAAGGGTAAAGACGGTGATATCCAGGCATATGCAGAATTTGACCCGAACGGCGCAAAGTCTGCAACACTGTATTATACCATAACTTCCAAGGATACCGAGTCCAGCGGTGCTTTCGGCACATACAACGGCGATTGGTTCCAGGAAGAATTTAAGGCAAGCGTTGGCGCAAATGGTGCCTGCACAGCAGATTACACCATCCCGTCCAATGTTGGCAAGACCGTAAAGGCAATGATCTTTTATCCGGATGCAAGCAGCGTCAAGATCGACAAGGTGGTTCTCCACTATGATTCCGCTGTTACCACATCCGCAACAACCACCAGTGTCACCACAACCACTGAGGCAGCAAAGTACACCAAGGTACTGACTCCGAAGGCTGAGGAAGACAAGGGTACTGACGGCAAGGCAAGCAACACCAAGGTTGAGTTCGACCCGATGGGCGCTTACAAGGCAATCGCTTACTACACCGTAAAGACAAACGACACCAACACCAGCGGCGCTTTCGGCACATGGAACGACAGCCTGCCGGAGGGTGAAGAGTGGCAGAGCGAGGAATTCAAGGATCTGGCCGTTCCGGCAAACAAGCAGGTCGTTGTTTCCTACAACATTCCGAAGACTGTCGGCGAAACCGTGCAGTTCATGGTTTATTACCCGAAGTTCGGTGATGTGACCATCGACAAGATCGTTCTGTGCTTCGACGAAGATCCGGATGCAACAACAACCTCCGTTTCTTCCACCACAGAGATCAAGACCACTGCATCCAGCGTGTCCTCTGAGACAGAGACCACTGCATCTGCAACCACCAAGGGAACAGAGTCCAGTGCATCTGAGACAACAAAGGCAACAGAGACCAGCGCAACCTCTGCAACTACCGAGACTGACAAGGCAACAGAGACCAGCGCATCTGCAACCACAAAGGATACAGAATCCAGCGCAACCTCTGCAACCACCAAGACTGACAAGGCAACAGAGACCAGCGCTACCGAAAAGGCAACCACTGTTACAAGCACCACCAAGCAGTCTGTAACAACAACTGCAACAGATGCACCGAAGGGCAAGGGCATTGTCATCGACATCGGCGAGGCTAACGCAGAGCCGGGCGCTGAGGGTGTTGAACTGCCGTTCTATCTGCAGAAGTATATCCCGTCTGAGGGCTTTAGCTTTGCAATTGATGTCCCGATGGTAACTGCAAAGATCCTGAGCATCAACAAGACCGAAGTTTCCAAGGACGGCGTGGATGAATATGTATCCGGTTCTGTCCGCAGAACTTCCAACACCGCAGGCTTTGAGGCATTCGGCGCTGACGAATCCGCAGCTCCGGAAGATCGCTGGATGTACTTCATGTGGACTGTTTCCGCCGGCACTGCAACCATCCCGGATGAAGAAAACGGCGCAAGCAACTTCATGAATATGTACTTCGACATCGCTGACAACGCAGCAGATGTTGCAGCAGAATACGGTCTGGAACTCCAGACAGATGCTGACGGCAATACCTACTACTTCTTCCCGATGAACTTTGCACAGTACCAGAAGGTAAACTGGGACTTCTCCGGCACAGCAGGCAGCGCATACATCATGCCGAACCAGCAGTTCCTGGACGACAGCAGCAATGACCTGGCTACCACAGACGTTACTTACTACAACGGCGGTTTCCGTGTATACACCGACAAGAAGGATGTCACCACATCTTCTACCGCTGATACAACCACATCCATCACAACCACAAAGACAACCGCAACCGACGAAAAGGATATGCCGATCAATCTGGATATCGATGAGGTTTATGTATATCCGCAGCCGGCTGGCGAAAACCCGGATTATGTTGGCATTGAAGAAGAACTGGGCGTAAAGGTTATTGCCAAGGAAGGCGTAGACACCAAGAGCTATGGTATCAGCGGTGCAGTCGCATTCCCGGATGCAACCGCAAAGCTGTTCACCATTCCGGACGGCATGGAGAGCAAATTCGCAGTCAACGACTTCGGCTCCAGCGGCAGACCGAACATGATCGACTTTGCTGCTTATAAGAACGGCACATCCACCATCACCGACGGCAGCGACCGCTGGATCCGCTTCATCGAAGCATTCTCCAACGACGGTCCGCAGGATCCGGCTGAGCTGGATCGTATCTTCCACCTGGTATTCGATGTACCGGATGCAGATACCGTACAGGCAATCGCAGACGAATATGGTCTGACACTTCAGACCGGCGAGTATGACGGCAAGACTGTTCAGTACTACGAGTTCCCGGTAACCTGGGCTCCGGACGGCATTGACCAGATGCCCAGCGGCGGCACCATTGTTGATGTTGAGCGCTTTAAGTATCTGAACGGCGAGGGCGTGACCGGTGAGGATATCTTCGACGACCAGGTTGGTCTGAAGGATGGTGCGATCCGTGTTATCATGAAGGAAGTGGAAGATACCACAACCACAACCACAACTGTAACAACTACCACTACTACAAAGGCATCCACAACCACAACAAAGGCATCTGCTACAACAACCACAAAGGCATCCACAACTTCTACAACAAAGGCATCTGTTACAACAACGACAAAGGAATCCACTACGACAACAAAGGCGTCTGCTACAACAACTACAAAGGCATCTACGACAACAACAGAAGAAGCGACTTCTACAACAACAACCGAAAAGACAACCGTTTCCGAGACTTCCGGAACAACAACTACAAAGGCAACGGAATCCGAGGCTCCGGTAAGCACAACTACTGTAGAATCGACTACCACAGAGAGAGGCACCTTCACCAAGAAGACTACAACTGTGACAACGACTACAGAAGATGCAAACTACACCAAGGTCTCCAGACCGACCGGAACAACCACAACAGAAACCACAACTTCTGCTGAGAATACCACAACTTCCAGCGAGACAACCACAAGCACTGGTTCTTCCAGCGATACTGTTACTTCTACCACAACAACCGAGACTCAGCCTGCCGGCAAGCCGGATGTTAAGGTAAAGGAAGATGCAAACTTCTACCTGTCTGAGGACACTCGTGCATTCGACCCGGCAGATCTGGTAGAGAGCGCAACTCTGGACGGCGAGGACATTCTGAGCCAGCTGACCTTCGAGTACGCTTCTCCGAAGGATATGTACGATGCACTGCACGGCGATATCGCTTATGTTGCATCTGACTTGAAGGTTCTGTACAACGGCGAAGAAGTCGGCACTGCTAAGGTTTACATCGGCATCAAGGGTGATACGGACTTGAACGGTAAGGTTGAGGCAACTGATATGTTCTACAATATGTACTATCAGGCAAGACTGGGTGCCGGCATCAAGGAAGGCGTAACTCTGTTGGAGAACAACCAGGATGAGAATCTGGAGAAACTATCTTACTTCTTGACCGATATCGACACCGAGAGCAAGGAAGGCAAGAACACTGCCGACAAGTCCATCACTCCGACTGACCTGTTCTATCAGATGTACTACATCGCTCTGAAGGGCGCAGGCTACAAGGATACTGTTTGGACCGATGTTTGCCCGGATCTGAAGAACCTGCAGGGTTCCTGCTGGTATGAGGCAAAGTAAGCCAAACCGAAACAGAACGTGAAAACGTTTTTGACAGCCTGGATATGACATCATAAGAAAACCCGATGCGGGAGCAATCCCGTGTCGGGTTTTTGTTTTCAAGCGGAGGGTTGTATCTGTTTTGTTTTTCGGCGGTGATACTTTCCTTTTTTCAAATTCTGTTTTGTTGTGTAAAAAATCGCAAACAAAGCTTGCAAATTTGAGGAAAATCGGCTATACTGAATAGTGGAGTATTGTATGAGCGTGTTCTGCATCCGGCGGATTTTCCGGGAGGACAGAACAGGCTCCGGGAACAGCAGTTCGGGACGGTGCAGAAATGCAGCGCCGGACTGCCGTAGAAAGGGGCATGACATTGAAAGCGATTGACGAAGCACGCCGGCTGCTCAGCTCTGAGGCGTTTACAGAAACCGCAGTGCTGCTGAGCGGCGGCACAGATCTGGCAGAAGCATATCGGACACGTCTGCTGCGTGCCATTGATACATTTACACAGCATTTCGGCAGCGACCGGGAGATCGCCGTTTTTTCTGCGCCGGGACGGACAGAACTGGGCGGTAACCACACCGACCACCAGCGTGGTCATGTGCTGGCGGCAAGCATCAACCTGGATGTGATCGCCGTTGTGGCACGCCGCACCGACCGGACTATCTGCGTGAAGTCCGAGGGCTTTCCGGCAGATGTGATCTCTCTGGATGAGCTGGAGCCGGTGACAGACCAGAAACCCACCGCAGCCGAGCTTATCCGTGGTGCAGCTGCCTGGTTCCAGCAGTACGGATGTCCGTTGGATACCGGCTTTGATGCGTATACCACATCCCAGGTCATGCCGGGTTCGGGGCTGTCCTCTTCTGCGGCATTTGAGGTGCTGCTGGGGAATATCTGCAACGCCCTGTACGCCGACAACCGGTTCACTCCGGTGGAGCTGGCGCAAATGGGACAGTATGCGGAAAACGTCTATTTCCATAAGCCCTGCGGTCTGATGGATCAGATGGCGTCGTCTGTGGGCGGCGCAGTTGCCATCGACTTTGCGAATCCGGTAAAGCCGGTGGTGCATCCGGTGAAGTTCGACTTTTCTTCCACCGGTTATGCGCTGTGCATCGTGGACACCGGCGGGAATCACGCAGACCTCACAGAGGAATATGCGGCGATCCCCAGGGAAATGGGCGCTGTGGCGAAGTATTTCGGCAAGGATGTGCTTTCTGAGGTGAAGTCGGAACAAGTGCTGCGTTCGATTCCCGAACTGCGAAAGGCGTGCGGCGACCGTGCGGTGCTGCGTGCCATGCACTTCTACCGGGAGGACGGCAGAGCCCAGGGCGAATCGGATGCCCTGGAGCGTGGGGACTTCGAGGCGTTCCTGCACCTGGTGCAGAACTCCGGCGAATCCTCCTACTGCCTGCTGCAAAATGTTTACCCGTCCTCTGTGCCTGCGGAACAGCCGGTCTCCATCGCCATTGCAGTTGGCTCGGCAGTGCTGGGCGGACGTGGCGCCATCCGGGTACACGGCGGCGGTTTCGGCGGAACAGTGCAGGCATTTGTACCGTCTGTGCTGCTGTCCCAGTTCCGGGACGGCATGGAGGCTGTGCTGGGCGAGGGCTGCTGCCACGTGCTGCAGATTCGCCCCATCGGCGGCATGACAATTTTGATCTGACGAAGATAGAATTTGACAGAATTCGAAAGGAAGCGTAAGAAAACATGGGAAAAATTCTGGTCACAGGCGGTACGGGCTTTATTGGCAGCCATACCTGTGTGGCACTGACCAACGCCGGCTATCCGGTGGTGGTCATGGACAATCTGAGCAATTCAAAGGTCGAGGCAATCGCTCGCATCGAGATGATTACCGGAAAACACGTGCGGTTTTACCGGACGGATATGCGGGACGAGGCAGACCTGGAACAGATCTTTGAGGACAACAAGATCGACGCCGTGATACACTTCGCCGGAATGAAGGCAGTGGGCGAATCGGTGGAAAAGCCGCTGGAATACTACGAGAACAACGTGAGCGGCACACTGACGCTGCTGCGTGTGATGCGGAAGTACGGCTGCCGCACCATGATCTTTTCCTCCAGCGCCACGGTCTACGGCAGCCAGAACCCGGTGCCGTACCGGGAGGAGATGCCCACCTCTGCGACCAATCCCTATGGCTATACCAAGGTGATGATCGAACAGATCCTGCGGGATGTCTGTGCGGCTGACCCCAACTTCACGGCGGTGGCGCTGCGGTATTTCAACCCCATCGGCGCCCATGAAAGCGGCCGCATCGGGGAGGATCCCTGCGGGATCCCCAACAACCTGATGCCCTACATCTCCCAGGTGGCCATCGGCAAGCTGCCCCACCTGTCCATCTTCGGCAATGACTACGATACCCACGACGGCACCGGCGTGCGGGATTACATCCACGTGGTGGATTTGGCCCGCGGCCATGTCAAGGCGGTGCAATACGCGCTAGATCACG
>ERZ772893.2596-NODE-2596-length-14246-cov-11.091044_pt1 | contig 14246 bp, 10 predicted proteins | sample MGYA00511482_ERZ772893 | MGnify/ENA primary metagenome ERZ772893 (study PRJEB29015, sample SAMEA2737687) | human gut metagenome | biome: human gut; feature: human-associated habitat; material: faeces | place: China | collected 2012 ...
AGCAGACAATCCTGCAATGAATTATTTGTGCATGTTAAGGATTGATAAGTGCATGCCAGAAGTGCTATAATAAATATATTGGGCTGCTGTAACCTTGAATGGGTTGCAACCTCGCTGTAGGGGCGGATGCTTGCATTGCGGGGTCGCGTAGCAATCAAAGCCCCAGTGGGGCTTTGAACCGCACGAGCGAGCCAGCTTTTGCTGGCTGGCGGCCATGATTTTGGCCGCCAAGCGGACCCGCGGGTCGATACAAGCATCGACCCCTACATACGGGATGCTCCCTACTATTAATCACAAAAAACAAAACCCTCGCCGTTATTCCTTGCGAACAACAGCGGGGGATATTTTTATGGCTGCGCCTTACTTATCTTACTTATACTCATCCAGCAAATTGGTCATGCTCTTCAGGCTGATGGCCAGGGTCGAGGCATTGTGCAGCAGGGCCGAAGTGGCAGGCTGCAAAATGCCCATGGCGCCCAGCACGATCAGCGTGCTGTTGAAGCCCATGATAAAGCGGTAGTTGTCATGGGTACGCTTCTGCAGGCCGTTGGCGATGCACTTCAGGATGACCAGCTCATTCAGGCTGTCGGCGGCCACGGTCACATCGGCGATCTCGCGGGCAATGGCAGCGCCGTCGCTGATGGCAATGCCAACATCAGCAGCGGACAGGGCGGGGGAGTCGTTGATGCCGTCGCCCAGCATGATGACGGTGTGGCCTGCGGCCTTCTCCTGCTCCACAAAGCGGGCCTTGTCCTCGGGCAGCACCTCGGCATAGTAAGCGTCCACGCCTACCTGCTTGGCAATGACGGAAGCCGTGCGGTCGTTGTCACCGGTCATCATCACAGCCTTGCGGATGCCTAAGCCGCGCAGGGCCTTCAACACATCGGCGGCCTCCTCGCGCAGCGGATCAGCAATGCAGATGACACCGGCCAGTTCACCGCCGATAGCCAGATACAAATGGGAATATTCCGGCGGCAGAGCGTCAAATTTGTCGCTCTCGCAGGTGGGGATGTAGCAGCCCTCATCCTCAAATACAAAGTGCTGGCTGCCGATGACGACTTTCTCACCGGCTACGCTGCTGGCGATGCCGTGGGCCACGACGTACTGCACTTCGCTGTGCATTTCCTCGTGGTTGATGCCCTTCTGGGCAGCGGCCTGCACAACGGCGTTGGCCATCGAGTGGGGATAATGCTCCTCCAGGCAGGCGGCAATGCGCAGCACATCGTCGGCATTGCGGCCGCCAAACGGCACAACGTCCACCACGGTGGGGGTAGCATGGGTCAGGGTGCCGGTCTTGTCGAAGACAATGGTGTCGGCCTTGGCCAGGGCTTCCAGATACTTGCCGCCCTTGACGGTGATGTGGTAGCTGCCGCACTCACGCATAGCAGAAAGCACCGCCAGCGGCATGGACAGCTTCAGCGCGCAGGAAAAGTCGACCATCAGGATCGAGATAGCGCGGGTGGTGTTGCGGGTCAGTGCGTAGGTAACGGCGGTGCCCAGCAGGCTGTAAGGCACCAGCTTGTCTGCCAGGGCGGCGGCACGGGTCTCGCTGGAAGACTTCAGCTTTTCGGAAGCCTCGATCATCTGCACGATCTGGTCGTAGCGGCCGTTGCCAGCCTGCTGCTCCACGGTCATCACCAGCTGGCCTTCCTCGACCACGGTGCCGGCATATACAACAGCGCCGGTGCTCTTGCGCACGGGTTCAGCCTCGCCGGTCAGGGAGGCCTGGTTCACGCTGGCTTCACCCTCCAGCACGCGGCCATCCAGTGGGATGACGCTGCCCGTGTGTACGACCACGGCGTCGCCGGGGCGCACCTGGCTGATGGGCACCAGTACCTCGCCCTCGGCAGTCTGTTGCCAGACGCGGTCGACGTTCAGTGACATACAGCGGGCCAGATCGCTCAGGGACTTCTTGCGGGTCCACTCCTCCAGCAGCTCGCCCAGCCGCAGCAGGAACATAACGGACCCTGCTGTGGAGAAGTCCCCCCGCAGCATTGAAACGCCGATGGACAGCGCATCCAGCACTTCCACTTCCAGTTTGCGGCGCAGCAGGCAGGTCAGCCCGCGCCACAGGTAGGGCAGGCTGCGCACGGCGGTGTAGGCGATGCGCAGCGGCATCGGCAAAAACAGCTTGCGCGCAAGGTGGAAGATCGTCATATTGACGAGCTTTTCCTGATACTCACGGTTCACAGCGCGGGGACTGTTGGCGGGTACCTCGGCCAGGGCTTCCACATCAAAACGGAAGGCGGCCAGGCCCTTCACCAGGCTTGCGCGGTTCTCGGTATATACGACCACCACATCACAGGTGCGCTCATACACGGCGGCGGTGCGCACGCCGGGCATGGCCGCCAGGTAATCCTGCAGCTGGTCGGCTTCGGCCATGCTCATGCGCGGCTTGTTCAGGTGCAGGCGCATGCGGCCTTTGCTTTCATGCAAAATTTTCCATTTCATTGTTATACTCTCCCACAAACAAAAAGCTGCCCACCGTGCAGCGGGCAGCTCTTTTCAGTGAAAATTATTCGGCTGCCTTGTCTTCAGCGGCCTCGTCGGCAACGACAGCGGCCTCGTCAGCGGCGGCGCGCTCCTCGTTGATCTCCTTGGCGTCGGCCAGGATGTCACCGCAGTTCTCCTGCAGGGTGGTAGCAGTCTCCATGACGCTGTCCTTCATGCGCAGCACAGCGGCGGTGCACTGGGTGTACAGCTTCTTGGCGTCCTTGCTGGTCAGAATTTCGATACCGGCGGAACCAAACAGTGCGCCGCCTGCGAACAATGCAACTTTAGCCCAATTCATAATTTTTGTCCTCCACTCTATATATTTCACAACAGTGTTGAGATGTTGACAACAGAGTTGTTGTCGGTATACAAAATATTCTATTAGGGTTAGTTATAACTGGGTTATACGCAATCGGCCGGAAAATATGCTGTTTGGATTTTTGTCAAGCGCTGGCATCGCTCTCATTTTCGGGCGGTGTGGGGCAGGGGACACGGCGCAGTTCGGTGGGGCGGCAGCCGGTATGGCGGCGGAAGGCTGCCGCAAATCGGCTGGGGTCCTCGTACCCCACGCGGTGGGCAATCTCGGCCACCGGAAGGTCGCTGCTGCGCAACAAATTGGCGGCGGTGTTCATCCGCAGCCCCCGCAGATAGCTGGCCACTGGTACGCCGTACAGCGCCTTAAAGCAGATCTTCAGCGAGCTTTGGGACAGGTGGAACCGCGCGGCCAGCTCGGCCAGCGTGATGTGGCTGCCCTGGTTGGCCAGCAGGTAATCGTGGGCCTGGCGGGTGTGCTCCAGCTGCAGGCGGTCAAAGTAGGGTGTGGGCGGTGTTTCCACTTCGGTGTAGCGGCTCACCAACTCATCCCAACAGTTCATGGCGGCGGCCACGACCTGTGGATCATACATTACACCGCTGTTTTTCTCGATTTCATGGTGGCAGACCGGTGCGGTCATGGCCGGGCGGTAGCTGCGGTTGCTCATCATGGCGTCGATGGAATCCGCCACCGCGATGATGCGCGCCCCCAGCGGAATGGCGGTTCCGGCCAGTTGGTCCGGGTAGCCGCGGCCGTCCCACCGCTCGTGATGGTGCCGCACGATGAGCGCCACCCGCTGGAACTGGGGCACCTTGCGAAGGATGTCGTACCCCGTCACGGGGCAGCGGCGCATCTCCTCCCACTCGGCATCGGTCAGCGGGCCGGCTTTGCGCAGCACGGCGTCGGACATCGAAATTTTGCCGATGTCATGGGCGAAAGCGGCAACCTGCACCGTGGTGGTGTCGTCCTCGCTCAAGTGCAGGACCCGGGCCAGCACCACCGCCATAGCGGCCACCCGGTCGGAATGGTGGGCAGTGTAGACATCCCGTGCGTCCACGGCGGCAACGATGCTCTGGATCAGATCGCGGCAGGTCAGCAGAGAAGAACTTACAGGCTCCGTCATGGAACGCACCTCCTTTTATAATTTACACCGCAATACCCGGTTGGCGGATAGGGCGGAAAGATTCACAAATCCTAACAGTTAGCGTAGACTATCTTACCGCCTTTAGGGCGAAATGTCAAGTGCATGGCCGCCCAAAAACCGCCCTGCTGCCAGAAAACATGTCAAACGGGCAGGAATAAGACCGATTGTGAATTTATTTTGGGCAAAAACCTGTTATCTTATTGACAAAGCACCCCTGTACATGGTATCGTATCGCTGGTTAGCAAAAGCTAACCAAAAGCGCGTCCACATGCCTGCGCGTGGGCATGTTTGCACGGCACTTCACCCATACTATCCCTGTTCAATATTGTTATAGATAGAAAGGAACGTGCACCATGAGTTATCTGGAAATTGAAAAGGTCATCGGCCGTGAGATCATCGACTCCCGCGGCAACCCCACTGTCGAAGCCGAGGTCTGGCTGGCTGACGGCACCATCGGCCGCGGCGCTGCCCCCAGCGGCGCTTCCACCGGCGAGTTCGAGGCCCTGGAGCTGCGCGACGGCGACAAGAGCCGTTTCGGCGGCAAGGGCGTCAGCAAGGCTGTCGAGAACATCAACACCACCATCAACGAGGTGCTGGTCGGCCTGGATGCCGCTGACATCTATGCGGTCGACGCTGCCATGCTGAAGGCTGACGGCACCAAGGATAAGTCCAACCTGGGTGCCAACGCCATCCTGGCGGTCTCCATCGCTGCGGCCCGTGCGGCTGCCATCTCTCTGGACATTCCCCTGTACCGCTTCCTGGGCGGCGTTTCCGGCAACAAGCTGCCCGTCCCCATGATGAACATCCTCAACGGCGGCGCCCATGCAGCCAACACTGTTGACGTGCAGGAATTCATGATCATGCCCGCCGGCGCCCCCAGCTTCAAAGAAGGCCTGCGCTGGTGCACCGAGGTCTTCCACGCCCTGCAGGCTCTGCTGAAGAGCAAGGGTCTGGCTACCTCCGTTGGCGATGAGGGCGGCTTCGCTCCTGACCTGGCCAGCGATGAGGAGGCGATCCAGTATATCCTCGAGGCCATCGAGAAGGCCGGCTACGTGCCCGGCAAGGACTTCGTCCTGGCCATGGATGCCGCTTCCAGCGAGTGGAAGGGCAGTAAGAAGGGCGAGTATAAACTGCCCAAGTGCGGCAAGGTCTTTACCAGCGAGGAGCTGGTCGAGCACTGGAAGCAGCTGGTCGAGAAGTATCCCATTTACTCCATCGAGGACGGCCTGGATGAAGAGGACTGGGAAGGCTGGCAGCATATGACCAAGGAGCTGGGCGGCAAGGTCCAGCTGGTGGGCGACGACCTGTTCGTCACCAACACCGAGCGCCTGTCCAAGGGCATCAGCCTGGGCTGCGGCAACTCCATCCTGATCAAGCTGAACCAGATCGGTTCTGTCTCTGAGACGCTGGAGGCCATTAAGATGGCCCACAAGGCTGGCTACACCGCCATTGCTTCTCACCGTTCCGGCGAGACCGAGGACACCACCATTGCTGACCTGGCCGTTGCCCTGAACACCTGCCAGATCAAGACCGGTGCCCCCAGCCGCAGCGAGCGCGTTGCCAAGTATAACCAGCTGCTCCGCATCGAGGAAGAACTCGGCGGTGCTGCCCAGTACCCCGGCTTCGGCGCCTTCAACATCAAGCGCTGATTTCCGCATAAAGGCCCCCCCTCTGGGAGGAAGCCAAAAAAGTTGAAAATGTTGCCTGGACAACATACTAAATCCTTATCTTTTGGTATGATATACCTGCCGGGTGGGAAAATCCATCCGGGTACACAATTTTCCAGTTGCACAATATACCATCCATAGTGTATAATGCTACTGGTAAAGCCTATATCTGGTATTCCTGATTTTAAAAAGAGGTGCAATATGACAGATTTCAAACAGTGGGAAGGCTTTGAAGGCCGTATCTGGAAAGAGGAAGTCAACACCCGCGACTTCATCCAGAAGAACTACACCCCCTACGACGGTGACGAAAGCTTCCTGGCTGGCCCCACCGATGCTACCAACAAGCTGTGGGGCGCCCTGCAGAAGCTGCAGAAGGAAGAGCGTGCCAAGGGCGGCGTGCTGGACATGGAGACAGAAGTCGTCTCCGGCCTGACCGCATACGGCCCCGGCTACATCGACCCCGAACTGAAGGATCTTGAAAAGGTCGTCGGCCTGCAGACCGATAAGCCCCTGAAGCGTGCTTTCATGCCCTACGGCGGCATCAAGATGGCTGAGCAGGCCTGCACGACCTACGGCTATCAGCCCAGCGAAAAGCTGCACGAGATCTTTACCAAGTATACCCGTACCCATAACCAGGCTGTGTTTGATGCCTACACTCCCGAAATGAAGAAGGCCCGCCACAGCCACATCGTCACCGGTCTGCCCGACACCTACGGCCGCGGCCGTATCGTCGGCGACTACCGCCGTGTGGCCCTGTACGGTATCGATTACCTCATCAAAGCCAAGCAGAACGACTTCGCCAACTGCGGCGACGGCACTATGACCGAGGAGGTTGTCCGTCTGCGTGAGGAGATCGCCCTGCAGATCAACGCCCTCAAGGGCATGAAGGAGATGGCTGCCTCCTATGGCTACGACATCTCTGAGCCTGCTGCCAACGCAAAAGAGGCTGCCCAGTGGCTGTACTTCGGCTACCTGGCCGCTATCAAGACCCAGAACGGCGCTGCCATGTCCGTCGGCCGCGTTTCCACCTTCCTGGACATCTACATCCAGCGCGATCTGGACAATGGCACCCTGACCGAGACCGAGGCCCAGGAGCTGATCGACCACATGGTCATGAAGTTCCGTATGGTCAAGTTCGCCCGTATCCCCAGCTACAACCAGCTGTTCAGCGGCGACCCCGTCTGGGCCACCCTGGAAGTTGGCGGCATCGGCATGGACGGCCGCTCCATGGTCACCAAGAACGACTTCCGTTTCCTGCACACCCTGGAGAACATGGGCCCCGCTCCGGAGCCGAACATGACGGTTCTGTACTCCTCCGCTCTGCCCAAGACCTTCAAGGATTACGCCTCCAAGATCTCCATCAGCACCTCTTCCGTCCAGTACGAGAACGACGATGTGATGAAGCCCGTCTGGGGCGATGACTACTCCATCTGCTGCTGCGTGTCTGCTACCCAGACCGGCAAGGAGATGCAGTTCTTCGGCGCCCGCGCCAACCTGGCCAAGTGCCTGCTGTACGCCATCAACGGCGGCGTGGACGAGAAGCTGGGCGAGCAGGTCGGCCCCGCTTACGCCCCCATCACTGCCGAATATCTGGATTACAATGAGGTCATGGCCAAGTATGATGTCATGATGGACTGGCTGGCCGGCCTGTACGTCAACATCCTGAACCTGATCCAGTATATGCACGACAAGTACTACTACGAAGCCGCCGAGATGGCCCTCATCGATACCGATGTCCGCCGCACTTTTGCCACCGGCATCGCAGGCTTCAGCCATGTGGTCGACTCTCTGTCCGCCATCAAGTACGCCAAGGTCAAGTGCATCCGCAATGAGCAGGGCCTCGTCACCGATTACGAGATCGAGGGCGATTTCCCGAAGTACGGCAACGATGATGACCGCGCCGATGACATCGCCGTTGAGCTGCTGCGCAGCTTCCTGGAGAAGATCAAGCGCCGCCACACCTACCGCAACTCCGAGCCCACCACCTCGATCCTGACCATCACCTCCAACGTTGTCTACGGCAAGGCCACCGGCGCTATGCCCGATGGCCGCAAGGCTTACACCCCGTTTGCCCCCGGCGGCAACCCGTCCTATGGTGCCGAGACCCACGGCCTGCTGGCATCCCTGAACTCCGTTGCCAAGCTGCCCTATCACTGGGCACTGGACGGTATCTCCAACACCCAGACCATCAACCCCGATGCCCTGGGCCACAGCGAGGGTGAGCGTATCAACAACCTGGTGCAGGTCATGGACGGCTACTTTGACCAAGGCGCCCATCACCTGAACGTCAACGTCTTTGGCACCGAGAAGCTGATCGATGCTATGGAGCACCCGGAGAAGGAGGAGTACGCCAACTTCACCATCCGTGTTTCCGGTTACGCCGTTAAGTTCATCGACCTGACCAAGGAACAGCAGCTGGACGTCATCGCCCGTACCTGCCACAAGGTGCTGTAAGTCCTACGGGAGTTTTCCGCCTTTTTTGCAAAAAAAGGCGGAAAACTCCAAACAAAAAATAAAATAGCAAAAGGGCCTGTGGCTGCAGCTGCAGGCCTTTTTATATGGTATACTAATAGGCATCCCACATACTTCTGGCCCCCTCTGGGAGGGCTCCCGCGAAGCGGGTGAGGGAGAGAGCCCTGGTTTATATGCCGCTTTCTCCGACGCACCAACACAAAAACAACGGAGGCAACCTATGTCCGAAACTTTGGGCTACATCCATTCTGTCGAAACCTTTGGCCTGGTCGATGGGCCGGGCGTGCGGTATATTATCTTTATGCAGGGCTGCGCCATGCGCTGTCAGTACTGCCATAACCCTGAGACCTGGGCCTTTACCCAGGACACCGCCAAGACCCCGCAGGAGGCCTTCTCGGCCGCCTACCGCTACCGCAACTATTGGCGCAACAACGGCGGCATCACCATCAGCGGCGGCGAGCCCCTGCGCCAGCTGGATTTCGTCAGCGAGGTGTTCCGCCTGGCCCACGCCAAAAAGGTGCAGACCGCCCTGGACACCAGCGCCCAGCCCTTCGCGCCCGATGACGCCGAATGGATGGCCCGCTTTGACAAGCTGCTGGCCAACACCGACCTGGTGATCTTGGATTTAAAGGAGATCGACGACGAAAAGCACAAAAAGCTGACCGGCCACACGAATAAAAACATTCTGGCTATGGCGCAGTATGTGGCCTCCAAAGGCGTGGACCTCTGGATCCGCCACGTGCTGGTTCCCGGCCTGACCGATGACGCCGACGGCCTGCGCCGGCTGGATAGCTTTATAAAGTCACTGCCCACCGTGCGCCGCGTCGAGATTTTGCCTTACCACACACTGGGGCTTTTCAAGTGGCAGAACCTGGGTATCCCGTACCCTCTGGACGGCGTGCGCGTGCCCACTGCCGAGGAAGTAGCTGCCGCCGAAGCCCTGCTGCACGTAAAAGACTACCCCGACGCCCCGAAAGAGTAAGGGCAACACCGCACAATTCCCGCTTTACAGCTTAAGCACCGCTGCTGCGGCTGCGAAGCACAATCTGCGTTGCAAAAATGCTCGATAATACACAAAGTATTATCTGCGCTTTTTGCTTAGCAGCTTGTACTTCTCGCTCGCCGCATCGGCACTTAGAATTATGCGGTGTTGCCTAAGAATAGACGAAATTCTTTTGCAGAGCAGGGACGAACATGGTTCGCCCGCCTCTTAATTGCCGCCGCATGTATGTAGGGGCCGATGCTTGCATCGGCCCGCAGGCGCTCCGACAAATGCCTTTTTGTCAGTTTTTACACGATAAATGACGTTACAATGGCAAAAAATAAAACGCTTTTCTACACGGAAAAAATCCTACAAAAATACAGGAATTATTTTGGAAAAACGCTTGACATTAAGGCTTTGGTATGGTAAAGTATAACCGTGGTTAGCGGATACTAACCATAACCAATCTCGAACCCCATCGGCCTATTGCCTCACCGGTGCGGTTCCTGCCAATAACAGGCTGCGCCTCCGTTATGGCGTTTTGCTCTGCGCCTTTTTTAGCGGTCTGCTTATTGCGTTACGCCCGCATCGTTTACTGCTCCAAACGATGCGGGATTTTTTTATGCCCGCAGCCTAAAAGGGCTCCCTTTGCACAAGGGAGCCTTTAGATTCTACAAAATAGCAGGGTCGGCACACGATAGAAAGTGTATCGACCCTGCTCCTTATTTAATCTCTTCTCATCCGCCCTAATAGTAAATAATACCCGGCCCAATCCAGCTTGCCGTACAGGGGGGCATTGGCGCGCCGGGCTTCGTCCACACGGCACACAAGGCCCACGTTACGCCAGCGGCAGGGCAGGTAATAGGCGCTGTAGCAGTGTTCGATCTTCATCCGCTCCAGCAACGCCCGCAGCCAGGGACTGCGCAGCGCGGCCTCGGCCTTGTAGCCTTTCAGCCGCTGGGTGGGGGAGGGATCGCGCCGCATGATGTCGGCCACGCCCTCGGCAAACACCTGCAATTCGGCGCGGTGTAAGGGGCGCATGTCCTCGGCCGGGCAGGCGGCGGCATGGCAGGCGGCGTTCAGCTTGGCAAAGTGTTTCGGCCAAATATCGCAGTAGTTGGCGTGGTACCGCGTCGAGAGCGTCCCGCCGCGGCTGCAATCATAAAAAGTCAGGGGGCTGGTCATTACCCGGTAGCCGAACTCCGGCACCGTCTGCTCCAGCAGGGCGATGTAATCCAGCACAAACTGCAGGTCCTCACCCAAGGTGTACTGCACATCAAACTGCAGTTGCTTGGCCAGGTCGGCCCGGTACAGCTTGTTCCAGGGCATAGCCAGCAGGCAGTCCAGCCACAACCGGGCAAGGCCTGCCTGGGGGCGCGGCTCCGCATCGGCAGTCACGGCGGCGGGGTCTTTTTCGTCGGTGGTATAGTGCCACACCACAAAGTCCTGCGGCGCGGCGCGCTGGGCGGTCAGGGCTGCCTGCAAAGCACCGGGGCGCAGTGCATCGTCGGAATCCAAAAAGACGATAAACTCACTGTCCGCGGCAGCCAGTCCGCTGTTGCGTGCACCCGAAACACCTAAATCGTCCTGGTGGATGACCGTCACCCGGTCGTCCTTTGCGGCCCAGGCGTCGCAGAGCGCACCGCTTTCGTCGGGGCTGCCGTCATCCACCAAAATGCAGGTCAGCCCGCCCTTCACCTGCTGGGCCAGTACGCTTTCCACGCAGCGGTCCAGAGTGGCCATGGCTTTGTATACGGGCACCACCACGCAAATAGCTGCTTTGCTCATGGCGTCCCTCCGTTCTGTGCGATCTCGCTCACAATGCGCACAAATTCATCATAGTAACGTGCAACAGAAAAATCCTGTGCCCGCTTGGCCCCGGCGGCGCCCATCTCGGCGCACAGGGCCGGGTGCTCGTACAGCATGCGGATGCTCCACGCCAGCTGGTCGGCGATGTTCTCGCCCCGCTCCACCAGAACGGCCTGACTGCCCTCCAGATATTCGGGCATACCGCCGCTGCGGGTAGCCAGCACGGGGCGGCCGCAGGCCATGGCCTCCATGGCTACCAGCCCGGCGGCTTCCTCCACCAGGGTCGGCACACAGACAAGGTCGGCCAGGCGGTAGTAATCGGGTAAGTCCTCGTTGGGGATGTAGCCGGTAAACTGTACGCGGTCGCCCAGCGCCTTGGCCTGCTGCTCCAGCTTGCGCAAAAAGCTGCTTTGCTGGGTGCGGCCAAAGAACGGGCTGCCCACGATCAGCAGCCGGATGTTCGGCACCGGCAGCTTGCTCAGCGCTTCCATCAGCTTGTGGATGCCCTTGTCCGGCTCCAACCGGCCGCAGAACAGCATCACAAAATCCCTGGGGCCAAAGCCCAGCCGGGTGCGCAGGGCCATCGGCGGCGGGGCAGGGCGGAAACGCTCGGTATCGATGCAGTTATATAAAATGTAAGCGCTGCGGCGGTCAAGACTGCTGTTTTGCAGGTAATCGTCCCGGATGAACTCGCTTAATGCCAGCACGCCGCCGTAAATAGTATCCATGGCAGGGCTGCCGCTGGTCTGGCCGTGCAGGTGGGCCAGGCAGCGCTTGCGGCCAAACATGCGGCTGATGGCGCTGCACTGGGTCAGGTTGCCGCCCTCAGCCACGATGACATCGGGCGGGGGCAGTTCCAGCGCCAGCGAGAGCTGCACTTTCTGGTACCACGGGTCGTAGGGGGCAGCAATACCCACGCACCGTTCCAAAAAGACCATGGGCCAATAGCGGCGGTGGCCATGGGGGCGGGCGACGTACAGCATTTTGGTGTGCTGCAGGCCCTCGGCGGCACGGCGGGCGGCCTCATCAGGCACGCTGGCGCATAGCAGATCCAGCCGGCCCTGCTTCTCGTTTTCACGGATCAGATGGGTCAGCAGCGTTTCTACCGCGCCGCCCTGCACCGCAGGCACCGGCAGGTCCGGCGGCGGAATCAGCAGCACGCGGGGGCGCTTGTTTGCGTCTTTCTCTTTGTCGGGTTTCAGGATGGGCAAAGGGGGTAACTCCTTGTTAGGGTCACGCCGTACTGTAGGGGCGGATGCGGGCATCGACCCCTACAAAAAAGCACGAACCACAAAAATTATTTTTTGATCGGGCACAAACTCTCCGCGCTCATCATGGCCCAGCGGGCGGCGGAAAGTTTCTCGGTCATCTTCATCTGGCGGCAGTTGGGCAGGTAGCTGATGAGTCCCTGCATCAAAAACTGCTCCTTGCTGATGGCCTTCACCAGCTGCGGGGTGGGGTTCTGGCGCACCTTGGCACACAAGAAGAGATACCGACGCCAGCAGGCTGCATAGGCGGCATCGATCACCGCGCGGTCAGCACCGTTTTCCACATAGAAGCGGTAGCGGTCGGCCAGGCCGTCCACAGCGTCAAAGGCTTCGGGCTTGGTGTTGGTGCGGCAGATGCTGCCGCCGCGCAGCCGGTAGTGGTACAGCACCTTGTCCACGCAGACGACCTTGTCGCACCGCCAGAACAGGCGGTGGGCCACAAAGTCATCCTCGTGCAGGCGGCCTTCGGGGTAGTGCAGCAGCTTCCAGACCTCGGCGCGGTAGAGCTTGTTCCAGGCAACGGTGTACACGGTGCCGTTGGGGGTGTAAAACTCATTCAGCAGGTCTTTGCCGCAGAAAACGCCCTCGGCGTTGGGGCGGGTATAGCTGGCAGGATCGCAGCTCTTGCCGTTCTCCTGCACGTCCTCCACGGAGCAAAGCGCCATGTAGGCGTCATTTTTCTCGCAGGCGGCGTACAGGGTGTGCAGGTAGCCGGGGCAGACCACATCGTCCGAGTCCACAAAGGCGTAGTAGCGGCCGCGGGCGGCGTCGATGCCGGTGTTGCGGGCGGCGGACAGGCCCTGGTTCTCCTGGTGGAAGACCCGCACACGCTTGTCCTTGGCGGCAAACTCATCGCACATTTCGGCGCAGCCGTCGGTGGCGCCGTCGTCCACCAGCAGCACCTCAAAAGGCACTTCCACTTCCTGCTTCAGGATGCTGTCCACGCACTCTTTCAGGTACGGTTTGGTATTGTAGATCGGTACGATCACGCTGATTCCGATATGTTCCATCGTTTATTTCCCCTTCCTCTTTGCTGTCAGGCGTCCCCAGGCCGTGGCGGCCCCGTAAAAGGCCGATGGATTGGCACTGAACAGGACAAGCCGTACTTTTTCCCCCGCCGACAGCAGCGGGCTGCGCATCAGGTCCGGCACAACGGCATCCAGATGCTTTTTATGTGCCATAAACTGGTCTTTCAGATCGTTCAGATTGCCAGCCGCGCCGGATTGGCACCAGAACTGGTAAAACAGCCGCCAGTAGCAGGCCGTGGCCCATTGCTGGTATTCCGTGCGGTCTGGTTTGGCGGCAAAATATTGCAGCCAATCCCAGTACATGCGCAGGTCATCCAGCTTGCGCGGCGGGAAGCCAGCCGTGGTGATCTGCCCCGCGCGAGTGCGGTAATGGTAGAGCGTATCACCCAGGCAGTTGCATTTCTCACCCTCAAACACGCGGTGCAGCACGCTGGCGTCGTCGCCAAAAAGCATCGTTTCATCGTAATGGATGCCTTTGTCTTTAAACAGGCGTGCATCAAACAGCTTGTTCCAGCTCAGCGGCCCGTAAAAGCTGCCGGCCTTAAACGCATCCAGTAAAAGCTCCTGGGCGTCATGCACGCCCCGCAAGTCACTGGTGACGACGCGGCCCTCAATTTTGCTGCCGTCCTCGTCGATGCAATCGCCCGCGCAGGCGGCCAGCCGCACGCCGGGGGCCTGTACAGCGGCGTAGAGTTTCTCATACATATCCGGCGCGATCAAATCGTCGGAATCGACAAAGCCGATGTAGTCACCGCGGGCGTTGTCCAGTCCCATGTTGCTGGCGCTGGCAGGGCCGCCGTTCTCCTTGTGGAAAACGCGGATGCGGGCATCGGTCTTGGCCAGTGCATCGGCGACCTCGCCGCTGTTATCGGGGCTGCCGTCGTCGACCAGCAGCAGTTCAAAATCGGTAAACGTCTGGGCCAGGATGCTTTGCACGGTCAGCGGCAGATAATGCCCGGTTTTGTAAACCGTGGTGATAATGCTGATTTTGGGGTGATCCATCGCCATGGCGGACTCCTTTTATCATTTACAAAAATCGCTGTTTGGCCAGCGTGTAGGCAGCCAGCAAC
>ERZ772893.2610-NODE-2610-length-14205-cov-4.296254_pt1 | contig 14205 bp, 8 predicted proteins | sample MGYA00511482_ERZ772893 | MGnify/ENA primary metagenome ERZ772893 (study PRJEB29015, sample SAMEA2737687) | human gut metagenome | biome: human gut; feature: human-associated habitat; material: faeces | place: China | collected 2012 ...
AGGTTGTCGTTGTTGGCTATGGTACTCAGAAGAAAGTGAATTTGACAGGATCTGTTTCTTCCGTGAAGTTTGATGAGGAATTGGCAAACCGGCCTATAACGGATGCCTCACAAGCCCTTTCTGGTAAAGTGTCGGGTGTATGGATCAGTCAAAATTCGGGAAAGCCGGGGGATGATGGCGCTCAGTTAAGAATCCGGGGTTGGGGTACGCTGAATAACTCGGATCCGTTGGTAATTATTGATGGAGTAGAAGGCGTTTTTAGTCAGATCAATCCAAGCGATATTGAGAGTATCACCGTGTTGAAGGATGCGGCTAGCGCAGCTATCTATGGATCGAAAGCAGCGAATGGAGTCGTTTTGGTAACGACGAAGATGGGTAAAAATAATGAGAAGACGCATGTGGAATTGAACTCATATGTAGGTGTACAACAGTTGGGGCGGAGATTTGATCTGGTGACAAATAGTGCGGAGTTAATGACCATGGCAAACCAAGCCTTGGCTAATGGTGGCGAGAGTCCTTTATATCCCGAGTCCTTGATCTCTGATTTCAAGAATGGCACGGATCCTTATAAATACCCGAATACGGATTGGTACGAACACGTTTATCGGAATGCTCTAATTACAGGCCATAATTTATCAATTCGAGGTGGTTCGGAAAAATTATCTTCTTTTTTGTCCTTAAATTATTTGAAGCAAGAGGGTATTATTACGAATACAGATGCGGAGAGATTCGGTATGCGGGCTAATCTGGAATATAAGGTTAATTCGTGGTTGAAAGTTGGCGCTCGTTTAAATTATATACGCCGGAATTCTCAAGAACCGTTTGATTTATCGCGTGTATTCTTTATACAATCGGGAGCAGCCCCTTTTATCGCTCCTTATACGAGAGATGGACGTTTTGGTTCGGTTGAGGCGATTGCGCAGGATGGAACTTTATTGTATGATAACAGGAACCCGTTAATTGATGCTTCCAATGGCGCTACCAAGACGACTTTGGATTATATGTCGTTAAATGCGTTCGCTACTGTTGACTTTACGAAGGACTTGAATTTGCAAGTCACTTGGGCCTCTAATGGCAATTGGAAAATGGTCGATAAATATAATGAGACCCTTTATGGATACACGGATTCCGGTATAGAGACAATGACCATAAATTATAACCGGGATGGCTTGGAGATGAGTAGAGAGCAAATATCTACTATGCGTAATAACTTTCATGCGACCTTGAACTATAGCAAGAAGTTTGTGGAAAAACATTCGGTCGCGGGAATCTTGGGTGCTCAATTAGAAAATTATAATATTAAGAACGTATATGCACGTAGGACGGATCCCGCTAAAGACGGATTAACCCAAGTGGATGCGGGAACGAATGGCATTCAGGGCAAGGGTAATATGCAAGGATTACGTATGGCTTCTTACTTCGGTCGTCTAAATTATGCTTTCGCTGATAAATATTTATTCGAGATGAATCTTCGTGCGGATGCCTCCTCCCGTTTCAAACGAGGTAATCGATGGGGTGTTTTTCCCGGTTTCTCAGCTGGTTGGCGGTTGAGTGAGGAAAGCTTCATTAAGAATGTGAATATTTTTTCTAACATGAAATTGCGAGCTTCTTGGGGACAATTGGGTAACCAGATGATCGAGGGGTATTGGCCTTATTTAACTGTTATCAATCAGAATTATAATTTAAGTTATAATTATGGAGGTTCCTTGGCTCCGGGTGCGGCTGTAACAGCCTTGGTTGATGAGGATATTACTTGGGAAACAACTTCTTCTCTAGATATTGGTCTGGATCTGGGCTTCTTAAATAATAAATTAAGCATTGAAGCGGACTATTTCAATAAAAAGACTACCGATATTATTGTTCAATTACCAATCTCCAATATCTTAGGTGATAAGACAGCGCCTTTCGAGAATGTTGGGGAGATGAAAAATAACGGTTTTGAATTGGTTGCGAATTATGATAATTTGGAAGCCAGTAGGGATCGATTGGGATTTAATGTAGGATTTAATTTTACTTACATAAATAATGAAGTAACAAAGTTCCAAGGTGGTAATTCTCCGGATCAACTGTATTTGATCCGTGAGGGATATCCTTACAAAGCGTTGTATGGTTATAAAGCGATTGGCATTTACCAATCGGATGAAGAAGCGGTAGAGCATATGCATAATAATGGCTATAAGCCTGCCATGGGTAATTTGAAGTATGAGGATGTAAATAATGATGGAAAATTGGACTATCAAGATAAGCAAGTATTAGGAAATACGATTCCGAAGATCACTTATGGTATTTCTGCAGGGCTGCGTTATAAGGGATTTGATCTGAGCCTCTTGTTTCAGGGTTTAGGAAAGGCGAATGTCTTTACTCAAAATGAAATGACTCGCTTAGGATATGAGTATATGCGAATCGCGGGCTTTTGGAGAGACGCATGGACACCAGAGAATTCAGGTTCTAGTATCCCTATGCTTCGATATGACTCTACTTGGGATCGATACGACTCCTCATTTTGGGTACATCGGATTGACTTCTTGAAATTGAAGAACTTACAATTGGGTTATGCATTTCCGGAAAGGATTACTTCAAAGTTGAAAATGCAACGGCTTTATGTATACGCTAATGCTCAGAATTTATTTACGGTTATGTGGAAAAAAGGCTATGAGGGATACGATCCGGAAAGAAATACGTTTGATGCGGGAGGTTCTCCGTATCCGACACCGAGAATATTCACATTTGGTTTAAATCTTAATTTCTAAAGCTATGAAACGTTTAATAATATATTGTTTGTCGTTTTTGTTATTGATCTCTTTTGGTGGTTGTATGGAGAATTATCTGGATTTGTATCCGGAGGATAAAATCACGGCCGCTAACTTTCCGGAAAAAGAATCGGATATTAAGTTACTGTTAGATGGAACGTATGCTTGTCTAAGGGAGACCGCTGTCATAGATCAAGGTTTGTTTGGGTTTGGAATGACAGATTGTGCGACTCCCAATGCATATAATTGGGGAACTGTCGAGGTTTTCAATAAATTGGGAGCCGGACGTTTGAGCTCTAGTGATGGCGGTGTCGTTACTTTTCGTTGGAAAAGATGTTATGAAATGATCTCTAGGGCTAATTATTTATTGGCTTGTTTAGAAAAAATAGAATTAGCGGGGGAGGCGAAAAAGTTGTATGTTGGCGAGGCTCATTTCTTGAGGGGATTGGCTTATTCGGTACTTGCGGAAACTTATGGGGGTGTTCCTGTCGTACTTTCAGAAATCTCAACATCGGAGGCTCGTAACCTAAAGCGTTCCAGTCGAGAAGATACATGGCAACAGGCGTTGGATGATTATGATGTCGCCATCGCTAATTTAGGTGCGGATGCTCCGGAGAAAGGACGTGCTACGAAAGGCGCTGCCTTGGGTATGAAAATGCGTGCGTATTTATATCAAGGTAAGTATAAGGCGGTTTTGGAATGTGTAGATCAGATTGATGCTCTGAAGAAATATGGCTTGTTTCATAGTTATGCGACATTGTTCGATCCGGCTAATGAAGGAAATAAGGAGGTTCTATTTGATATCCAATATATAGAGGGTGAAAATTCACAGGGTACTTTTCTGGATCAATACTGCGGAACGGGAACCGGTAGTTGGACACGTGGTAGTCGCTATGTTCCTACAGATGATTTGGTGGCGGCTTATGAGACCGTGGATGGGAGCCCTATTGATCCGGAAAATCCTTATGAGAACCGTGATCCTCGTTTAGCGTTCACGGTTGTGCTTCCGGGCTCTTATATTTTAGGACATCGTTTCCCTAGTTATTTGTATCCGGGGGGAGCTTTTAATCATGCGGGTAATCGATTGAAACATTTGAGTACTCGTAAGTACCGGATTCAGAACGAGGCGGATTTACCTCCCGCCGGCCAGTCTTATATCAACGATATTATCTTGCGATATGCGGATGTGCTATTGTCGAAAGCGGAAGCGATTATTGAATCTGGTGGAAATGTTTCGGAGGCGATCGCTATATTAAACCGGATCCGTACGGAACGAGATGACGTGAAAATTTCCCCATTGCCTTTGTCCTTATCTCGGGATGAGGCCCGTGAGAAACTAAGGCATGAAAGAAGAATAGAATTGGCGTTGGAAGGTCGTTATTGGTCGGATGTGAAGCGTTGGAAAATAGGAAAGGAGCTTTATCCGATGATTATAAAGGATCATGAAGGAAGCGTGATTGAGACAAAATTCCCGAACGGCTATTTGGAATACTATGATTTATTACCTATTCCTGATAGTGAGCGCTCTTTGAATCCAAATTTAGAGCAAAATCCGGGTTGGTGATTTAGAGAATATATTTATTAGAATTTAGATTCATATAAAATGAATTATAAAGAGATCTTTGTTGCGGTTAATAGTGCCGCATTGATGTTGTCAACCGTAAGTTGTGGCGCAAAAGAGGAAGCTGTTCCTAAGCCGAATATCATAATTTTATTAGCGGATGATTTGGGATATAATGATGTCTCTTGTTATCGAAATGAGAATTTTCCGCAGCAGTCGGATAGCTTTCCTACTTCCCAAACTCCGAATTTGGACTTATTGGCCCGGCAAGGTATTCGCTTTACGAATTTTTATTGTGGTGCGGCTGTTAGCTCTCCATCTCGTGCGGCTCTAATGACCGGTCGGAATTGTACTCGTACAGGGGTTTATAATTATCTGGAGCAAAACTCACCGATGCATTTGAGAGATAGTGAGGTTACTATAGCAGAAGTACTGAAACAAGCAGATTATGCGACGGGGCATTTTGGAAAGTGGCATTTAAGTTCGGGACGTCCGGATCAACCTTATCCCAATGATCAAGGTTTTGATTATAGTTTTTATGCCTTGAATAATTCAGTCCCGTCTCATCATAATCCCACGAACTTTTTCCGGAATGGAGAACCGCAAGGTGAGATCGAAGGTTATTCCTGTGATATTGTGGTAACGGAAGCACTCCAATGGCTAGACAAGAATAAACAGGAACCTTTCTTCTTAAATGTTTGGTTCAATGAGCCTCATTTTCCAATGGCGGCCCCGGAGGAGTTGAAGAAAAGGCATGCTATTAATCCTGAGTATTATGGGTGTATCGAAAATATGGATATAGCGATTGGTAAATTAATGAATTATCTAAAAGAACAGAATCTGGAAGATAATACGATTGTCATATTTGCTTCTGATAATGGTTCTCAGTGGGATTATTCTAATTTGCCATTTCGGGGAGAGAAACATTTTAATTATGAGGGAGGATTGCGAGTTCCATGTATTGTTAGATGGAATAAACATGTACCAACCGGTGTGATTAGTGAGTTTAACGGTTGTTTCACGGATATATTACCAACGTTAGCGTCTTTAGCGGATGCTCCGGTTCCTACAGATCGTGTTATTGATGGTATGGATATTTCTCCGGTGTTTTTGGGGAAAGCTGAAACGTTGGAAAGAGAAAACCCTTTGTTCTTTTTCCGGTATATTCATGATCCTATTTGTATGATACGTGAAGGCGACTGGTGTCTACTGGGATACGATGAGCCTCTACCATGGGCTTTTAGTTTGGATGAATTAGCGCTTGGTAAAGTGAAGCCTTGGTATTTGACAAAAGAACATATGGAGTTCGCCAAGAAGGTGTTTCCAAAATATTTTGAGTTATATAATTTGAGAGATGATCGTGAGGAACGAATAGATGTGGCAGATAAACATCCTGAAATTGTAGCGAGACTGAAATCAAAGATGTTGAAACTTAAGCAGGAAGTTGTAGCTGAAGGTGGAGATTGGTTTGCGGAAGACGTGGATGAAAGATGACAAAGTTGCTTGCGTGTCAAATGATATGAGAAAATAAGTCCTAATAACTTGTTTAAAATTCATAGTTATGATTTTCTTGAGACATAGTTATGTTTTGAGTATTTCATAACTATGTTTTTCCGGGTCATTTCAAAGGAAAAAAGTGCTCTTTTTTTGTTATTTCTATAAAGATATTTACCTTTGTCTCTATGTTAAGGATAATAACACATATTGAACGCTTATTGCTGACGCATGATTGTGTGATCTTGCCGAAGTTTGGTGGTTTCGTGCTGCAAATCTTGCCGGCGACGTATGAGGAAGAGGAATATTCATTCCGGCCGATGCGTAAAGAGGTTATGTTCAATGTAACGCTACAGCATACAGACGGCTTGCTTTCCGAGTCGTATATGCAGACGTATGGCGTTGATTACCGGAAAGCTCAATTGATGCTGGAAGAGGATATCGAGGCTTTGAATGTTTCTTTGGAACAAGACAAGCGGATAACATTGGGGCGAATCGGGACTTTCTCTATAGGAGAGGAAGGGCAGACCATTTTTACGCCGGGCGATTCTGGGGTATTTAATGCGGATTCGTATGGCTTATCATCGTTTCATTTTCCGGTTTTGCGATCGTTGGAGGAAGAGCGGGAAGAGGTTGCCTTACTTACGGGTAAGAAAAAGAAAGATGTGTTCTATATCCCGGTTAGTCGTAAGTTGATCCGGGTTGTTGCGGCGTCAGCTGCTGCTGTCGCATTATTCTTTGTGGTTTCGACTCCGGTGAAAGAAGTAAACCTGTCCGCTTATACAGCTAGTTTTGTTCCTACGGAGATGATAAATTATAGGTTTGAGGAACCGATTTCTCAGCTGGAGGAAATTCAAGTATCCCAAGAGGACGAGATGGTAGCGGAGGTAACTCCCAAAATAGAAGCGACTAAGGAGACAGAGATTGCCAAAGCGGCTTCTGCTCCTGAGGTAAAGAAAGAGCTTGTTGCTCCCGCTCCGAAAGTGAAATCCGTGGCACCGAAGAGGATGTATCATATCGTGATAGCGAGTTTCCCGACAGAGGAGCAGGCGAATGAGTATATATCCGGTGTAGACCGTGCGCAATGTAAAAATGTAAGCAAGGTGGTTCGTGATGGTAAATATCGTATTTATGCGGATAAGTTTAATAACCGGGCGGATGCCGAGAGCTACATGGCGACACTTCGAAAAATAGAAAAGTATAAAGATGCTTGGCTGTTCATTAGCCGTTAATAAAAAAGCCTGATCGAAAGATCAGGCTTTTTTTATGACTTGTCGTCGTTTTGTGGCCGGGGCAGTCTTTTCTTCTTCAACCGTCCTGCCTTTCGTAAGGCTTGGTCCAGAATGTACTGGATTTGGCCATTGGTGCTGCGAAATTCGTCCGCAGCCCAAGCTTCGATAGCTTCCATCATATCAGCGTCCACCCGCAGGATGAAGCTTTTGACAGTATTATCTTTTTTGGCCATATACTAGTATTAATATTAAATTCTTACATTAATGATGTAGAGTCCCGGTATTTACGACAGGTTGCGCTGCCTCGTCAGCACAAAGGACAACCAACAGATTACTGACCATTGCGGCCTTTCGTTCCTCATCCAGTTCCACAACATTGTCTTTATCCAGTTTGTTCAAGGCGAGTTGAACCATGCTAACCGCTCCTTCCACGATCCGTTCTCTGGCGGCGATAATTGCTTCCGCTTGCTGGCGGCGTAACATGACTCCGGCGATCTCGGAAGCATACGCTAAGTAATTGATACGGGCTTCCAATACCTCAATACCTGCTATCGCCAGACGGCTGTTTAATTCCTCCTCCAGCTTTTGAGCGACCTCCCCGTCATCGGACCGTAAGGTCACGGGATCTTTGCTCTCGTTATAATCATAGGCATACATGCCAGCGATCTTACGGATGGCGGCATCACTTTGTATCTGCACGAAATTCTCATAATTCTGCATTCGTTGGGATAATTCAGAGGATTCTCCCATTGATATGAATGATTTATTCGAAGAGATACTAATAGACGAAGAATCGATGTCGAACATCGCTCTATAAGTATCCTTGACTTTCCATACCATCACGGCCCCGATCATAACCGGATTGCCGACCTTATCGTTTACCTTGATAGGAGGGACATCTAAATTACGGGCACGTAACGTGATTTTCTTTTTGCTGTAAAGCGGGTTGACCCAGAAAAATCCATTATCAGTAATTGTCCCTTTATATTTTCCGAAAAAGAGCATTACTTGGGCATTATTGGGCTCGATTTCCATGAGTCCCAATAAACAAACCGCTAACAGGCAGAGTCCGACGATGCCGGTGATTACGCTCCAAGTCTCATTTATGCCTGCGATTAAATAGCAGCTAAGACCCGATAGAGCCAGTATGAGAAAAAGGGCAAGAAACCCAGAGATTCTCAGTCCGTTGAATGTCTTTTCAGTTGCTTTCATGATGATTTATATTTGATATTAATTTGATATCACAAAATAAGTGATTTTTATGGAGACTGCCAAATCTTTTGAGGGATATTATTAGAGTGATCTGTAAATATTTTCATAGCTTTGTCTCATCTAAAAATTATATACTTGGACTTTCAGTTAGACACGAACAATAAGGAGTTTCAGGATGCCTTGCAACTGATCACCCACACTCGCCAGTCTGTTTTCCTGACAGGGAAAGCAGGGACCGGCAAGTCTACTTTTTTGAAGTATATTTGCAATCATACGAAGAAAAAGTATGTGGTGCTGGCTCCTACCGGAATAGCGGCCATAAATGCGGGCGGCGTTACCTTGCATTCCTTTTTCAAGCTCCCTTTTCGGCCGATGTTGCCGGATGATCCGGATTTAAGTTTGTCTCATGGTCGTATCTTTGAGTTTTTTAAGTATCCGAAGGAGAAACGGAAAATTATCGCGGAGGTCGATTTGATCATCATTGACGAGATATCGATGGTGAGGGCGGATATTATTGATTGTGTAGATCGTATCTTGAGGGTCTATTCCGGTAATATGCGATTGCCTTTTGGCGGAAAGCAGCTATTGTTCGTGGGAGATGTCTTCCAGTTGGAACCGGTTGTTCCGTCGGATCAAAAAGAGATATTGAGTTTGTTCTATGCGAGCCCTTTCTTTTTCTCGGCTCGTGTGTTCAAGGACATTAATTTAGTGCCGATCGAGTTGCAAAAAGTGTATCGCCAGACCGATTCTGTTTTTATCAATATATTGGATCGGATTCGTAATAATGCCGCTAGAAAACAGGAGTTGGATACGTTGAACGGTCGTTATTTTCCGTCTTTCGAGCCTCAGAATGAGGATATGTATATCACGTTGGCCACTCGCCGGGATCAGGTTGATTTTATCAATGAGAAGAAGTTGGCCGAGCTTCCCGGAGAAGAGTACGTCTCCGTGGGAAAGATCGAGGGGGATTTTCCAGAATCCTCACTACCTACCCAGCTGAATTTATCCATCAAGGAACAGGCGCAGGTTATTTTTATCGATAATGATTATGAGCGTCGTTGGGTGAACGGGACGATCGGTATGGTATCGGGTATCGATGAGAATGGAAATGTTTATGTCTTGCTGGAGAGCGGTGTGGAACATTTGGTGGAACCTACCTCATGGCGAAATTATAAATACAAATATAACGAGAAAGAGAGACGGATCGAGGAGGAGATTGTCGGTACGTTCGAACAATTGCCGATTCGTTTGGCTTGGGCGATCACGGTGCATAAGAGTCAAGGCTTGACTTTTAGCCGGGTGGTAGTTGATTTGACCGGGGGTGTATTCGTCGGGGGACAAACCTATGTGGCGTTGAGCCGTTGTACCTCATTGGAGGGATTGGTGCTAAAAAGCAAGATCTCTTCCCGGGATATCTTTATCCGGAAAGAGATCGTGGAATTCAGCCAAATATTCAACAACCAAGCGTTAATAGAGAAAAGCCTCAAGGAAAGTGAGGCGGAACTACAATATGGTCGGGCGGCTCAGGGATTTCGGCTAGGTAATATGCAAGAGGCGGTCGAGGCTTTTGCCGCCGCTGTATCTAAACGGAATGAATTGGATAATCCGATGGTACAACGGCTGCTTCGTTTGAAATTGCAAGCGTTGAATAGTCAAAAGGCACAGATTAAGGCTTTGCGGGAAGAGTTGCATTCGCTTCGTGAGACCCAGAAAGAGTATGCACATGAATATTACTTGATGGGCAACGAGTGCATAACGAAGGCCCATGACGCGAATGCCGCTATTCGTTGTTTTGATAAAGCCTTGAATTTGAATCCGAATTATGTGGAAGCTTGGGTACGCAAAGGGGTTACTTTATTGGATATAGGTGAGGACTACGACGCTCAGGTTTGTTTAAACAAGGCGGTAAAATTAAGCCCGAAGTCTTTTAAGGCTCGCTATAACCGTGGAAAATGCCTATTGAAGCTCAAATATTACGATGAAGCTATTCTGGATTTCCAGCAGGCGGTAAGTATCAAACCTAAACATGCGGCTTCCCACGAATATCTGGCGGAGGGTTTCCGGGCGATCGGAGAGGACGAATTAGCCCAGCGGCATCAAGATATAGCGGATGCCTTGCGAGGGGGAGAGGATATATGATGAAATAGAAAAGGCGAGAAAATTTATTTCCCGCCTTTTTTATGGAGTTATATCTCTTGATTAATTAAAGATGTAACGGATACCAACCTGCATTTTCCAGCATTCAGTATAGATACGGTTATAAGAATAAGTCTCAGTCGGATATTCACCATTGATCTTATACATGGAGAAAATTGGAGTCTTGTTATCATCCATGCCTTCATATTTCAAGATACGGCAACCGTTGGAAGAAGATGCGTTCTTCATTACACCCCATTTCGAGTTGATCATATTACCGATATTCATGAAATCAAGGCTCAATTGGAAATGATGTTCGGTTTTACCTGCCTTGAATGAGAAATCTTCCGTGATACGAAGGTCGAAACGATGTACCCAAGGTGCACGTGCGGCATAAGCCTCAGCGTATTCTCCCTTGTGATTCTTTAAATAAGAATCTTGGTCTACGAAGTTCCAGAAAGCGGTTCTATCTGCTTCATTCTTGAATTTGATTTCACTATCATCTTTCGGGATATACATCATATCATTATTGATACCGTCACCATTCATATCATTTGTATAAGCGAAGCTATATCCGGAAGCGGAATAACCGGAATAGAACAGATTTAAGCTTGTTTTTCTGAGCAGACCTTTATGGCGGAAGGGCAGATTATAATTGACCGCTGCGATTACCTTGTCGGGCACTACATACCGTGAACGTTGTACGGTCGCGAAATTCGGTCCGTCTATCGTTAACATTCCCTGCCATGTAGATACAGGGTCGCTACCCGGAAGACCGGAAATTTCTTTGGATTCCGTGTGCGTATAAGCCAACATCATGTTCAAATCCTCTACGGGTTGAGCGTTAACCGTAACATTGGCGGTATAACCATGTCCTTTGGATGTGTTAGTTAATACAACCGCATTCTTACCGGATACATACGTATAATCAGATGGATAAATCAAACGGTTATCCGCTCCGTTAAAATGTTCCCAATTTGACGGGTCCTTGATGTTGATATTCTCAAGGGTTACGGCATTGATGTTCTTGTTATAGATGAACTCGCCGGTTACGGATAATGGGAAGGAAGTAGGGAGCTGATAATCTACAGCCAAGGAGGTTTTCCATATTTGTGGCATCTTGAAGTTGTCCTTTACGCCAGAGATCTTAGAACCGGCAACCGGATTCTCTATCGTGGTAGGAAGGCCGAATTTCTTGATCGCATCATCTACATTCGTAATCATGCCGCCAGCCAATTGATCCAGACGGGAATCATGACTTACCGCAATTCCATTCTCATATTTTGTGCCGAATACTACGGCATTTTGTACCATATTCGAGTTTGTCGGCATATTCGTAAAGAATACCAAGGGTAAACGTCCGGTAAATATACCTGTACCACCACGTACTTTTAAGGAATTATCCTTGAACACATCCCAAACGAAACCTACACGAGGGGATATTTGCATTCTAGACTTAGGCCATTTGCCGGTGTCGATATGTTTGCCTCCGAAATCAAGATCGTAGATTGCGTCGTTTCTTTGAAGATCGCTATTGTCGAAAATTAAATCATCGAAACGTATACCATAAGTTAACTTCACGTTCGGACGAATGTTCCACTCATCCTGTGCGTAGAATCCGATCTGGTTAAAAGTAACCTGAGCTTTCGGGTCGGAAACACCGTTGTAACCGTATGTCCATGCGAACGTTTCAGGAGCGGCACCGTTCAAGAAATCATCTAAGCTGCTGTAACGATAATATCCCGTGCCGTTGCGCATATAAGCATTGCTAGCAAGTTGGTGCTCGAAACTGATACCAGCTGTGATCTTATGGTCGCCGGCAAAGTAAGTGAAGTTATCGATAACACTTGTGATCTTGTTCTTCACGCCGTTGTTGTAAGTAAATAATTCATATCCGGCACTCATATAAGGCTCCATAATTTGGTTACCTTCCGCATCTTTACCTGCCAAGATATCAATGAAGGGGAAAGGGGAAGAGTTGGTTCCGCGCATATCCTCGATATCCGTATAAGTGAAAAGTAACTGATTGGAAATCTTATCAGAGAAGCGACTGTTCAAATCAGCGGATACGGAAGACACTTTATTGTCTTGGGAATACATGCTGTTAGCAAAAGACATGGATTGGTAACCTACACGGCTTGTATTATACAGACGAGAGCCGGAACCACCATCCATAGAGTTAGCGTTAGGAGCGTTCCATGCGGTATTCTTTGTATAGTTGTACCGTACGCTCAATTTATGGCCATTCGTGATATTCCAGTCGATACGACCTAACAATTTCAAATTCTTTTCGTCTGCGGGGAAGTTCGTGGCTGATCCTGTATCATAACCATATTTATCTCTTAAGAAATCGGATACCTTTTGCATGTCGGAGAGTGTAGTGCGAGATATGTAGTTATTCTCGTCCGGTTGCTCTCCTTCAGTACGAGCTCTCCATTTGATCACTTGTTGCGGTTGTTTTTCCACTTCTACATTGGCGAAGAAGAATAATTTATTCTTGATGATCGGACCGCCGAACGTAGCTCCGTAAATCGTTTTGGATTCCTTAGCACGTGCGCCCAAGTCTTCTCCATCGATTGAGTTTCCTCGCATATTCTGGTTCTGGAAGTAAGTGTAAGCGGAACCTTTGAATGTGTTTGTACCGGATTTGGTGATAGCGTTGATACCGCCACCAATGAAGTTTGTCTGGCGGACATCGAACGGGGCGATTACCACTTGTACTTCCTCGATAGCGTCCATAGAGATCGGGTTACCGCCTCCGGGAAGATTATCCGAAAGGCCGAAGTTGTTATTAAAGTTCGCTCCATCTACCGTAAAGTTCGTGGAACGGCCATCGCCACCGGCAAAACTCATGTCGGAGGCATAAGGAGAAAGGCGTGCGATATCGGAGATACTACGGTTAATGGTGGGTAAAGAGGTGATCTGTGACGAGGAGATATTGGTTGTCGCACCCGTCTTTTCCGTATTGAACTTCGTTTTCGCCGCTGTGATTACGATCTCGTCCAAGGTCTCAGAAGATTCTTTCAACTTAACATTCAAGTTGTAGTTCTCTCCCAATTGCAGGGTAATGCCGGAATAAACGGCAGATTGATAACCAACGTAAGAGATCGTAACTTTGTATGGACCTCCTGTACGCATACCTTGTAAGGAAAAGCGTCCGTCAACGTTTGTGATCGTACCATAATTTGTCCCAGAAGGTTCGTGAACCGCCAAAACGGTCGCACCAATAACGGGTTCATCTTGAAACATAACTGTTCCACTCATACTGGCTGTTGTTACCTGCGCTTGTGTCGGGATGACAAACAAGAAACTCAGTACAGCTAAAAGGAATAGCGTCTGTAAATGTCTGCTCATAATTTAAAATAGTTAATGTAATAAAAACTTTCGCAAAGTTATGGGTTATTTTTTAATATCATTGTATGTTTCTTATTTAATACTTGTTTCATATTCATGAAGTTGCTGTGACGGGGCGGAATTGAGTAATGTCCTTATTCGGAGATGGATGGCTTGTATTGGCAAAACAAGAGGGTTCTTTATGAAATTTTTAATTTGATGATTCTTAACTAACATTCCCTGTTGGGCGGTGATTTAAAAGAATTATAGACGCTTTTCCTGCATATTGTTGGATTATGGATGTGATTGGTTGAAAATAATAATCTGGAGATCTGTGTGAGGAATGTTAATGCTATGAATATTATATATAGTTTGTGACAAAAAGAGATATCTAATCCCTATCTTTGCGGCGATATACAAAAATGTTATAATTACACTACTGTCCAAAGAAATTTTCTCAGACATGATTTAAATTAGTTTATATTAA
>ERZ772893.2613-NODE-2613-length-14192-cov-34.767207_pt1 | contig 14192 bp, 7 predicted proteins | sample MGYA00511482_ERZ772893 | MGnify/ENA primary metagenome ERZ772893 (study PRJEB29015, sample SAMEA2737687) | human gut metagenome | biome: human gut; feature: human-associated habitat; material: faeces | place: China | collected 2012 ...
CTTTTCCGGCGCTGCCCTTGGAGTCCCGCACCTTTTGCAGCGTGTCAATGATGACTAGCTTGGTGGCGGGATGCTCGGTCAGGAAATCCGTGATCTGCTCCTCCAGCCCGCCGCCGATCAGCCCGGAGGTCACGGCAAAATACAGGTTGTCCGGGGCGCTGTCGGTAAGATTGTAGAGCCGGTCTTTGATGCGGCGCTGGGTGTCCTCAAGGCTCAGATAGAGCACATCGCATTGCAGTGTAGGCAGCCCCCAAATAGAGTTTCCCTGCGCCACTTGCAGCCCCAGCCACAGCATCAGCCAGCTTTTGCCGATCTTGCTGGCACCGCTGATGACATTGACACCCTGCGAAATAAGGCCGTCTACGATGAACATCGTCTTGCTCATCGGCGTGGACAGCAAGGTCTCTGCGTCCACGGTTTTCAGTTTGTTGTTCATAGATTTTTCTCCTTTGTAGAATGTTAGAAATGGATTTTGGCGGGGGCGGATGGAAACGGCCACCCGCCCCCGCTTTGCTATCCCAAAAGCCTTGGAAATCAAGGCTTTCCCGGTGCCTAATGTTCGACGCTGCGCCGCCGTCTGGCGGAGTCTGCCTTCTGTTTGCGCCGGATGGAGCGGCCGCATTCCGGGCAGTATTTCTGCCGGTTGCTACTGGGTGCAAAGGGCTTTCCGCACCGGTCGCAGAGCCGTGTGCGCTGCCGGTAAATGTCGGCGTAAAGTGCCTTGTCGGCGGGCAGAACCGCCCGCCGGAAGTACTTGCACAGCAGCGAATAGGAAACCGTCTGCACGCACACGCAGCCCTCGCCATCGTCCAGCGGCAGGCAGTTGCCGCCATCATAGTTGGCGCACAGCCGCCGGATCAGCCGGTTGCAGCGTACCCTTTGGGCGGGCGTCAGGCGCTTGATCTCATCCAACCTTCTTCACCTCTTTCTCCATCACATAGTTGATGACGCTGATTTTCGGGATCTTCAGCGTCGTGCCGATCTTCACGGCGTGGATGTACCCATAGTCGATCAGCTTGTAGGCCAGTTTGCGGCTGATGCCCAGCATCTCCCGAAGCTCTTTAACGGTCACAATGTCCGGGTATTCCGGAAACATCATCTGATAAAGCTCTCTGAGCTCTCCTTTCTTCATAGGTTTGAACCTCCTTTGCTTGTTCTGAAACCGCATTTCTGCGGTAATTTTTGCTTGCTGCCGCTCATCTGTATCGTTCCTGCCCCGGAGTCTCACCACGGCGTATGGCTTCTTTGGTGCGCTCTCGTCACAGCAAGTTCCATATCATTCGCTTCCGCACTCGTGCGAAAGCTCATTCGTTTCACTGCTGCTCCTCTTCCCACAAAATCTTCGATTTTGCGGGAGCCCTGAATTATCGGGAAGTCGTGGCGTCACTTGCCGGAAGCATATCCTTTGGAAGCGGCGATTCAATTTTCAAGGTACACAGGGAGACAGTCCCCTCAATAGGTAGCCAGCGAGAAGGGCTGTTTTTTAACCCCCTCACTAATCAACTGGGAAAAATTTTTCGATTTGTACGAAGGAATTTTGAAAAAAATCTTTGAAAGTCTCTCTACTAACCAACTGGGAAAATTTTTCGGATTTGAACGAAAAAACTTTTTAGAATTTTTCTGTGAGTCTCCCTACTAATCAACTGGGAACTTTTCGGGCAAATAACAAATAGATTTTTGAAGAAATTTTCGAGTGCTCCTACTAATCAATTGGGAAATTTTTTGAGCTTTTGGCAAAGTAATTTGAAAAATTCTCTCAGCTTTTCAAAAGTTCCTCTACTTACTCTGAATAAGGGGTGCCATTTGGCAGGGTGTTTCGAGAAATTTCTCAATTTTTCTATCAAGACGCAAAAAAGCCGCCCTCCCGATGATGGGAGGACGGCTGATAATCGCTATTGACTTATAGATGTCTCATATATAAATAGGGCACCGGCCAAGCGGTCGGTGCCCTATTTCTAAGTATTCTTGTCCTGCTTTAGTTTCTCTTTAATAATTGCCAAACTTTTTTGTCTTGAAGTGTCTATCGAAAATCCAGCGACGACTTCTTGCATTGTTTCAGAACTCCAGTAGATTTTTAGCTTTTCTTTTGCACGCGTAATTGCTGTATAGAAAATGCCGTGTGTTATTTTTTCAGCGTTGCTACTCGGAATAACAACCTTAACTGACCTATATTCTAAGCCCTGCGCTTTATGAATTGAAACCGCATAGGCAAGTTGAAACGGTACGATGGTTTTTTTGCGATCTTCATCTGCCATTTCCTCTTCAAAATCAAGCACATCAAATCGTATTCGGGTCACATCATCAATTATATCAATGAATTCTATGCCGTCGTTTTGGCAATCTTGTTCTGTTAACGGGATCTCTACATCTACTGTAAATCTGATTCTACTGTCGAACAGTTCTATTTGGACAATTTGCCCTTTTAAATTATTATAGAGCAGAGAAAATCTGTCCGTGTCATTGAACAATATATGATCGCCAACTTTATATTTCCAGTCTCTCCAGACAACAGCCGTTTCTGTGTTAGCATTTTGGAAATAGCTATTCATATTATTCAAGCCAATTTTTCCATCATAGTCCAAGCATAAAATCACCTCATCCATTATCTCGGAATTGAGCACTCCTTCGCCAATATTTTCAGAAAATGGGCCGTCGATAACAAGTTTTTCCGTTATTAGCGCACCCTTATTTCGAGTCTCGTTCCAAAGCTCAATTAAACCGGGATCCTTTGTTCTCCAAGTGCTTACGAGTTCAACATTCGAACCTTTAGTCTTAATAATATCCTTGGCATAAGTAAACCAATTACCGAAATCAATAGATTCTATCTGATAGGTGTCTCCCGCAAGTACTAAGAATGTATCCGGGCGCATTTTCTCGAGGAATACCTTCATTGCACGGTTATCAATGGTGCTGCATTCGTCTACAAAGATAACATCATAATCAGGAAGGTTTACCCTCTTCGTAAAACTATTGATGCTTACAAAACTGGCGTCAGCCCCCGGATTATTAATTCGCCTCTGCAGATTCTGCAAGGCCGTATGTGTTTTGGTAAGAAACAATTTCCGACGCCCAGACAGCATTGTCGAGATCATATCGATTAGGGGCGTTTTTCCGGTACCGGCAGCTCCGTAAATAAGAAGTACGCGTGAGTTTACAAAAGCATATTTAAGAGTTTCTTCTTTTTTAGGATCAGAAAAAGCAATATTGCAATCTCTCAAGTATCTTTCATTAACTTCTTTTTGGCCTTTATTTGGGAGCTGCGATAGTTCCAGTAGTTTATTCAAAATAAAGAGCGTCGAAGCTTCATATGCTGCAATACAAGCAACATTTCCATCCGAAATGATTTCATACCCTTTCTGTCTTTCCCAATCGTCTAAGCAATCATTATATTTCTGGATTGCCTGTTCGGTTAAGTCTCCACCAAGATTGCAGTAAATTTCGCCGGTATCTTGCATAGATTTTACAATAGACCAGTATGGAACCGCAACCTCAGTCTTTTCCTTTTCAACTATTCTGGCCAAGTACTTGGCTTGACTTATCTGGCTCGTTTTGCTGTCAGCTAAATCAGAAGCAAGTGGGTTACACTCAAACGGAAAACATTTTCTAGACAGGTATAAATCCTTGCATTTCCATTGCGGACTAAACTGAGACGGCATAACGCGTTCCAAAAGATCTTCGCGCAGATTCAGTAACAGATACCGAATTGTATATCGGCCGAAGCGTGTCGAACCTGTAGAATAGTTGTCCCTCAGCTGCTGTAAAACATCTTTGAAATAAGAGGTTTTTGCTTTTTTGTAAACTGACTCCAAAAGATTCGAGAAAGGTATCTCCCGAAGATCAATCATTTCCAGAAAATCCATACCTGTTTCTGTTAGGAATCTCATCAGAGCATCATATTCTCCATATTTTGAAGAAAGCTGAAGGCGCATATTAAGTATCTTTCCAAGCGTGTTCAAGCATTTAGGATCTACCGAAACACGCCAAGCTGTGATAATTTTAATTTCTGTATTGACACCCCAGAGATTAATGTATGATGGGACATAGTCGATTTGTACAGAATAGCCTGTAGAAATGTCAAGTTTGGTATATGCTGTAATTCGGTTATACTTTGACGCATAGATGTACGCTTGCTGCAGTGTTACCTCAAAATAACGCTCTTTGCCAACATAAAACGGCGTCCTTTTCTGAATATAAAACCTCGTATTACTGGTATGTTTCTGCTCGGTTTTTGGGGTTGAGAAAGCATTCGCCACCAACTCATAGTATTGCTTATCTTGCTCATCGGTTCCAGTATATTCCTGAAACTTTTCCAAGTTCTGAAGCACGGTGATGCCGTAGTTCTCATAGAGTGATTGACGGATCTGCCACATAAAGCTGTAGTACTTCAGCATCAGTCGCTCTGCTTGGCCTTCCTCGGGGATCCGGCGTCCGATATATTGCAATCCTCGGTAAAAATTCCCTAAGTACTTTGTATTTGCCCTTAAGAGTGAGTATTCCCACGCAAAGCCGGCGTTGGGACTTTGATAGCCGTCTTTCATCGCATTCAACAGTAAAGCTGAAATGCATAGATCGTTCAATCTCGTCAGAATTCTCCGTGAAATGTTGTCGCGGCTCTTATTTAGAATGCTTAAATTGTCGATGCTTTCCGTGATTTCCGTATCACAGGTCTCAACGATTCGCTTAGCTTCTTCAAAAGAATAACTATGCCGTTCCAATTGGTTTACAAAGGAATGCCGCTCGACAATTTTTTCTAACCTCTCGCAAAAAGCTAAAACGCTTTCGTCATTGTTCAAGATTTCCTCTTCCGGTGAAAAACTGACGGTTATACTGTCTTTTGCAAAATCAATACTGTTAAGAAAGCTGGGCGACATATACTTCCAAAAAAACTCTCTCATCTCCGCGTTCAGCGGGATTGAGAATCACAAACAGAATTCCCGGATCAAGGGATACTCTGCCACATATAAAAGCAGGAAAAGCGAGATCTTTTAGCGTGTACTTAATAACACCCTCGTGCTCAGTATAATTGCGTGTTCCCTTTATTTGGACATAGAAAGTCTGCTTGGGCCGCCTAGAAATGTCAGGGTCGGGAGCAAACTCGAGAGTGCCATCGTGATTGGGCCACTTATCATCTGATGCAAAAGAAGTGTTGATTCTCCCATTTGAACGAAGAAATGTCTCCAAAACAGATACTGCCGCACGGTCATCATCGGAACGCTCTGTGTGGGTTTTGATATGTCTTTCAATATTTGCATTTGTCTGATCCAGCACTATCATCCCTCATTTCATAGAGTTAGAGTATCAAATCAAGCTCGCTCTTTATTTCGTCTGGAGCAAGAGAATTAACACAAGCTATTGCACAAGCTGAAAAGGCAGCTTTGGGCGATATAGCGTCCCTTAGCTGGCGAATGCAGCTGGACTTGCTAATATCTCCGGAGACATACTCTGCAAGTGATTGTTCGATGCTCGCCCAAATTTTCCCTCTTTCGTTGCTTATGTAAGCATCAGTCAGATTGTAAATAGATGCCGAAACTCTAACCCTTTCTTTGCCCAATTCATCGTCTGTTGCAGGAACTACGCGATTACCCAGAAAAGACAACAACTTAACATCTTCTGCTACGCATGGATCTAACAGCATTGGATGCTCATTATTTTCATCTTTTTCCGATTGATATACGCCATCATCTGCCAGAGGAAAATAGTTTCCTTTACCGCCACTACCTGTTTTTCGATTAGCATAGATACAGCACGCCCTATAATTCGATGGATCATTTGCTAGCCAATAATACCCCTTATCTTGAATTAAATGATTATATTTAAAATTCTCAAAAGGCTTTACCGCTGCCTTGGGTCGAAAGTGGTCAATATGCACATCTTGCCCGACAAGTAGCACCTCTGTATACCAGCACTTATTGTAAAAGAAATCTCTGAAATCCTTTTTGAGCACACTGTTTTTCCAAAGTTCATTACCTTGTCCCCACCTGCTTCTGAATACCAGAAGATCTTCTATCTTTATATATCTCATACTTGCCCTTCGTATAACGCCTCTATAATTTCTTTAATTTTTCCTCTGCGCTCTAACACTTGATCGTAGGTAAGATACTCTTGATTATACAGATCGCACTTCTTATATACGGTCAAAAAATCATCATATAGAAAATCAATTGAATTATACGATAGCGGCAGCAATCCCAAATCTCTCGTTATTTCACGAAGCTCTGCTTTTTCTCCGTCCGTAGCACTCCCGCCAATAAGTTTTAGATATAATTCTTGTCTGCGCAAGAATTTCTTATGCGATTTTTGGTCGTAAGAAGTCTGCAACCCATAATATTCACTTTGTAGCAACCCGTCGATTCCCATTCCCTCAGTGTCCTCGACGGGAGTGATAACTCTTGTGACAAAAAATCCTGCGGATGATTCAAGTTCTTTATTTTGGGTAAATATCCTAATAAACTCCTTAGGAACGCCATTGATCACCAATGGATCGTGTGTTGCAATGATTGCCTGAGCGTTTATGGCGTCTTTCAAGGATCGATCCATTGTGCTTTTGATGTCATACTTCCAGCGTGGGTTCATATACGCATCTGGTTCGTCCATTAAAACGAGACAATCTTCCGTCTTGCAAATACCAAGCATACCAAGGATTTTGATAAGTTGGCGCTGCCCTTCGCTCATTGATCTGCATTTCACTATAGAATTCCCTTGAGTGACGGTCACCTCAAATCTCGCATCAAACAGAGAGTATAGTTTCTCAAAAAATTCTAAAATTGCAATAGAATCTAATCCTAGCTTTTCAATCCCTTTAATTTCGAAATAAGATTTTCCCATAGCCGAATATAGTAATCCTCTTCGCAGTAAATCCGTAAACCGATGGTCAATGAAATCCGTCAAATAGTACAGACCCGTGGGCACATCTCCTTCGAACCGTCCTCTGCCAAAAAGAACCTCAACTTTATCAATATTAATGACCATATCCACACATTGGACTTCACCGAAATTGCACGCATTGACAAGATAATTCTGCTCAAAAGAATCCTGACCACAAAGAATAGAAGCCAACTATATTGGAGTCATTCCCTCATCACAATAATTGTACTTTCTTTTGAGGAAGTTCGGCAGGAAGCTTTCAGATTCATCATTCATTTGCTTTAAGAAAGCGCACAAGTGTATTTCTGCATTGCCTTACATAGCTTTTATTAATTTGTTCTATTTGAGGCAAGAGCTTATTGTTGGCCCCAGAATAAAACGCAATGATGCGCTGAGGGAACAAAGAATGAGATTGGATAAAAGAGCGCATCCTTTTATAGCTTCCCTCACAGAAAACATCATCTACCGTGATACGATAATTATGATTACTTTGGACAATGCATACCGCCTTTTGCGCATAGTTGTACTCCATAGAATAGCTGTAGTCAATCTGCTTTTCTATTGCGGGAGAATCAAAAGACATCAGAATGTTCAGAATACACTCAATCATCGTCGATTTTCCAGCGCCATTTTCTCCAATCAGAATTGTTGAGCTACCACCCAATACGGTGTCAAATACTATATCAAAGTCAACCAAGCAAAGATAATCATCGATCTGAAGCCGTTTGATTTGCATAATATTACCTCACTAGTGAGTATTCTCCAGAATCACTTTTCGACACAATCTGTTTTTTCTCCAGATTGCGTAATGCGTCCATAAGCTCAAATTTTTTCTTACTAATGGACATTACTGTCTGTGTAGAAACAGATTGGGGCGCAGCTTTTAATAGGAGTTTGACAATTGCTTCTTCATTAGCGCCTGACAACAACGGCTTAATTTCTGCGGGAATTGCAATTCGCTTCGCTTTTGCCTTTGGCCTGATCACATCTCCATCCTCTTGTTCGATTACTTGCCTCAGCAATTCCACCGCGCTCTCCTCGCTTGGGTCATTCGTACCCAGTTCGCCGCGAAAGGCACGGGCGAGAATGGATTTTTTCATCAGGTCGATTTGGTCAAGGACTGCCTCGGCGGCTTCTTTGGACTGCTGCTCTTGCGCAAATAAATCGCCAAGAGTCCGAACGATTACAACTTGCTCTGGTATCGTAGGAATGTTGATTGGCATCTGTGAAAAGCCTTTAACATTAAAGTGAGTTAATGCAATTCCTCGCTTGCCAATTTCAACCGTTTTTTTACCAAGGGGTGAATTCGTATAATAGCAGAGGTAGTCCGAAATGATAATTTTCTTATTCGGTACTGCAATAAGAATATCAATGGCATTATACCCATCAAAGCGTTCAGGAACTACACAAGCAGTTCCTGGATTTCCGGAACGAACTACGAGTACGTCCCCCGTATGCACGATGCTACGGCTATTATCTTTCATCCCTTTTTCATTAAGGTAAACCCAATCGAAATCATCAATCCTGCATTCCCGGACATTGGCAGAGCGAAATGCGGGGGTTCCTTCATTTTGTGGCACATAGTATTGCGACGGTTTTATTACAATGCCAACTTTCACATTTTCACACACTTCTCCAATTGTTCTTAGGTGCCAACTCTCCATCCTCACGCCGTGCTCTTCCCGCCATTTTGTGGTCAGTTCACCGGTGAAGGCTTTATGGAGAATAGCGGCTTTGCGAGTTTCAAAACTATCCACCACGGCCTGTGCCTTTTCCTTTGCCTCATCCAGCTTGGCAAACAGGCTTTCGATGCGGTCAACAATGCGCTGCTGCTCGGCTAAAGGGGGAACCGGTAACGGGATGGTTTTCAAATCAGTTTTGTTAAATTTCGGAACGGCCGTACCAGTTGTAATGGATTTCAACTCTTCAAAACCGATGGGAGATAACAAGAAATAGTACATCCAATCATAATCACGACTGTTATAACACTTTACCATCACAGAATTTGACGCAAGTGTCATTGGCCGATCAAAATAGGGAACACGAAAAACCTTTCCTACTGAACCAATATTGCTTAATATTAGTTCTCCACCGTGTAGTGTTGATTTTGAAAGGAAATCATATCCGTGTTTGTCTGTGTAGGTTAGTGACTTTGTAAAGCCATTTGCAAAATCCTGAGTTTTAACCATCAAAGCATAGTTTTCGTCTTTGAAAATGCTGACATTTGCTTTCAGGCTCGCAAAGCTTCCATTTGCCACATAATCCGTTACATAGTCAACATAATTTCCAATCCTTGTCCAATACCAATTCTCTGGCAGCTTGTACGGCCACTCCCAATCCGGCACTAAAGCTGCCTGCAAACGCTCTTCGGGCGTGAGGGCGGCTTCTTTTTTTGCTCTTGCCATCACTTCTCCTCCGTCAGAGCACGAAGCTCACGCACAACACTTTTCAGCAGATCGACCGCTTCCTCCAAATTTGCAATCGCTTCCTCGCCGCTTTCCACCGGGTCAGGAAGATCGTCATAATCCACGATGGAGTCGTCGCGGATCAAGCCAAGGTCAAGACTATCGTCCGGATTCTTGGCGATCTCCTCACGAGTGAATCTGCTCCAGCGCTCACCCATGCGCTTGGACGGATCTTCGTATCCTGCCACGAATTCATCAAAGTCACTCTTGCGCAGCTGCCGGGTCTTACCAAAGCTGTCCATATTGGTGCGCATATCGTAGAATGCAACCTCGGTGGTGTTATCCCGCTCGGTCGTCCCTCGGGTAAAGAACAGCACATTGGTCTTGACGCCCTGTGCATAGAAAATGCCGGTAGGCAGGCGCAGAATGGTGTGCAGGTTGCAGAAATTCATCAGTTCCCGGCGCACGCTGGCACCGTCACCGGCAGCAAACAACACATTATCCGGCAGCACCACAGCGCAGCGGGCCTTGCCGTCCGCCTTCAGGCTGCGATAGATCACCTGCAAGAAGTTCAGCTGCTTGTTGGAGGTCTGGAAAGAAATATCATCTCTGGTGGCACGCTCACCGCCCTTTTTCGTGCCGAAGGGCGGATTGGTCAGAATAACATCAAAATCTTTCAATCCCTTGGCGCTTTGTGCGAGAGAATCCCCCAATGTGATATTGGCATTCATATTGTGCAGATAGGCGTTCATCAATGCCAAACGGTGAGTTTCGTGCACCAACTCCACGCCGTTGAACGCTTTGTTCTGCTGGAAATCTGCCTGACGGTCAGAGAGCGCATACATATCGTTATGCGCATTGACATAGCGGTTGGCTGCAATCATAAAGCCAAAAGTACCGCAGGCCGGGTCAAAGCACTTGTCGCCCAGCTGAGGTTTGATGAGCTCCGTCATCACATCGATCAGCACACGAGGGGTGAAATACTGACCGGCACCGGACTTCTTCTCATTGGCGTTTTTCTCCAAGAGTCCTTCATACAGGTCGCCGAGACCTTCCTCTTTAGCCTCATACCAGTCCAGCTTATCGATCTCCGTGATGATTTTTTCGAGGTTTTTCGGCTCCTCGATGCTGGAGGATGCGTTGGCGTAAATCTGTGCCACGCGCCCAACGGATTCTTCGCCCAGCTTGCTGAGCAGCGTATAGTAGTGCTTTTTCAGGTCAATGCCGGAACGGCAGGTCAGAGAACCCCAACGATATGCTTCGGGAATGTCCTTATCTGCACCGGTCTCATCGGCCATTTTCAAAAACAGGATGTAGGTCAGCTCTGTCACATACTGGTGATAAGTAATACCGTCATCCCGCAGCACATTGCAGAGGCTCCAAAGTTTCTGTACAATATCTTGCGTGCTCATTTAAGCTGCTCCTTCGTAAACATAAGTGTTGATCTCGCGGATGATCTCCGCAAGCTGCCCGCCAAACTTCTTGTTAAAGCGTGCGAAACCGCCATCCATCTTGAACGCCGGTGCCTCAAAAGTCTCGGTATTGAGAATGCTCTCGTGAAGCATATATACCTTGATCTTTTCCAGCAGATCCAGCTGCATTTTGTTAAAGTGATGCGCCGAAATCAGTTTAGAAAAGGCCATTTTCACGCGGTCATCGTGGTTCACCAGCGGCGTTTTAAGTACAGCCCGACGAACAAAGGCGATAATGTCTGCCACGATCCGTTCATTGCTCACCGCGCTGGCCGCTTCATTCAAGCTGCTCTCGGTGAAATTCTCCTTATCCAGTTCCAGCTTTAACTCCCGAAGCTGCGCCCGGGTCATATCGCTGGGGCGGGTGCAGGCTATGCGGATCGCTTCGATACGGTCTTTGTTCTCATTAACATAGGCCACAAAAGAGTCCAGATAATCCTGCGGTTTTTCCGTGTCACCATAGCCGCGGGTCGTTTCCAAAAGAGTATCTTCCTTTTCGGAATAGTAATGTCCACGCTTTTTACCCTTCAGGTTGTCTAACCAAAGCAGGAAATCCTTATCCTCCCGGCAGCGTCGCACAAAAGCTTCCTCTGTACAGCTTTTCAATTCCTTCGCATATTCCCGAATTGTTTTTTCGCCCAAGCGCTCGGAAACATCATACTTTTGCTCTTCTGTCAGATTGTTGCTCTTGCGCTGTAATCTTGCCAAAATACGATCTTTGACAGGCTGTTTGCTGGATTCACCCGGACGGAACAAATCCTCCAACAATTCAGCCATTGATTTGCTGATGGAGACTGACTTCATATTGGAAGTGTCGTCCAAGTCCTCGTACACGCGAACTGCATCGAAAATATTGAAGTGAGTCTTTCCGATTTCCGGGCAAAGGCGCGTAGCGCGTCCCAGCATCTGCTCAAAGAGGATCCGGCTGTTGATCTTGCGCATAAACACCAAATTGCAAATTGCCGGCACATCGATTCCGGTAGTCAGCAGGTCGACTGTTACGGCAATATTGGGGTACTGGTTGTTCTTGAACTGCTTGATCACCTGCAAAATCTTCTTTTTGTTGCCGCCGGCAGTTTTGCCCGTAATTTTCATAATGGCATCATTGGAAATGCCATAGGGCTTGTAAATCTCTCGGAGCGTATCCACAATACGGTCAGCGTGTGCATCATTTACCGCAAAAATCAGCGTCTTTTCTCCACTCTCCGGATTCAGGTAGGTCGAAATTTCTTCCAGCACCTTGTGGGTATGATCCGGCAGAACAATTTTGCGGTTGAACTCCGACACATCGAAATCCATTTCATCGTCCAAAACCGCACCGTTCAAAAGTTCATTGGTGTTGGGGTCATATTGCGCCAAGGTTTCACCCTTCTTGAACTGTGCGTCATTTTCAATGAAATCCGTATTAATCAGATATGGAGGGTCGTGATCCACCAGCCAGCCATCGATAACCGCCTCACGGTAGCTGTAGGTATAGACCGGCTCCCCGAAAATCTCGGTCGTGTGCAGGGCGGGCGTAGCAGTCAAGGCAACTTTCACCGCATCGAAATACTCGATAACCTGCTTGTACTTGCTCATATAATCATCCTGATTATCGTAGAGGATTTCTTCTTCCGTCATTTCACGGTCAAGAATATAGCCTCGGTGGGCTTCGTCCACAATAATCAAATCAAATGCACCGGGCATCAAATCCGGTTCTTCTGCCAGAATCGTGCGTTTCAAAAGCCCCTGCACCGTTGAAATGCTGACCTTGGTTTCCAGATTGATGATGTTGTCATCGATTGCTTTGATCTCATATATTTTGTCCAGCGTCAGCAGTTCCTTTAGCTTGACATCTTTGAAGGTGTCCATTGCCTGCTCACCGAGGGACACTCGATCCACAAGGAAAAGAATACGGCGGAAACGCTTGGATTCCAGCATCTTGTAGATAAGCCCCAGAACAGTACGGGTTTTGCCTGTTCCGGTGGCCATTGCAAGCAAGGCCGTTCTCTTGCCGTCAACGATTGCCTCTGTTGCCTTATCAATGGCCTTGATCTGGTAGTCGCGCAGATTCAACCCATTAGGATCTGTCATAAACGAATTATCTGCCGCAGCCAGCGCTTGGTTGGCCGCCGCTGTATTCTGACCAAGTTTTTCCATCAGGTCACTTGGGCTAAACCAGTTCCGAATAGGATACGGTTGATTTTCCTGTTCCCGGACATCCAAAAACCAAATACCAGACTTCGTCCGCATCTGCTCTAAATACGCCCTGCCATTTGAAGCAAAGAGGAAGGGGACCTGATAGCCATTCCAGTTTCCAACCGTATGTGGAATATCCTCCGGCTTAATATGTGCAGCATAGTCCTTTACCTGCACATCGATGGTAGATGCCACATCTTCCGACATCTTTTTTGCATCCATCAATGCTACGAGCTTCTCGCCAATGAAGAATGCATAATCCGCATACCCGTTTTTGTAAAAAGCCGAATTGGTAGGCCATTCGCTGATGGCAATATTTCTCCCCTTTACAGGACGCGTTCCTTTGCTGTAGCGCAGGTTCTGCGTATCAGCTTCCCAACCAGAAAGACGAAGCTGCTCGTCAATCAAGCATCTGGTCTGCGCCTCATTCCAATTCATCATAGCGGAGACAGATTCCGACCGCTTTGCGCGCTCCTTTTGCGTTTTGTCCGAAGCTGCAGTCGTGACCACGGCCAGTTGCTTCGTCAATTCCTCGATTTTCTTTTCCTGCTCGGCAATAACGGATTCCAAATCTTCGTGCGTGGTTTCGCTCGGCATAACGAACTCAGGCGCAATATATCCCCAGTCTCCATAGGTCTCCATAAACCAAACAGCAAGATTGTATGTCAAGGACAGCAATGTCTTTGCTTCGTCCACGGAGTCCGTACCTATATGTACTGCCGAGTTTCTTGTCTTGCGAAGAACATATAGCGTGTTGTCAATTTCGTGCGGCAATAAACCGGCTCGCTTCAAAATGCGAATTCGATTTGCGTGGGTGTTGTCAACAGCCGGCTCCGCAATGTGCTCAAAGACAAGGATCTCCTGCACTAAGCGCTCGGCAAACATTCCGAGTTTATAGATACAGGCATTGGGATCAGAATAGACATAGGTTTCTGCGGTTGCGCCGATCTGTGCCAATGCAGGCCAGTATCGATTCAGAAAATCAAAATTTGATTTCATAAGCAGTCTCCCTCGATTTTTGTTAATTCATTTAGCATTTGATATAAGCACATCTCCAAAGTGCCAATTTGGCACTTTGGAACCACCGTGCTGACACTTTGGGATTTCGCCAAAGTATCAATTTGATACTTTGGAATTCTCTCTCCTCACCCTACTGCCACTTCGACCTTTTTACCGCTGAAGGCCACGCCGTATTTATAAATCGTCCTGACCCTGGCGGTCGTCAGCTCGGTTTCGTATTTCTTGTCGTTGATCTGCTGCAAGGCCGTCTCGG
>ERZ772893.2616-NODE-2616-length-14177-cov-6.319643_pt1 | contig 14177 bp, 9 predicted proteins | sample MGYA00511482_ERZ772893 | MGnify/ENA primary metagenome ERZ772893 (study PRJEB29015, sample SAMEA2737687) | human gut metagenome | biome: human gut; feature: human-associated habitat; material: faeces | place: China | collected 2012 ...
ATAAATTTTATATATTTTTCAGCACTTGGCACATTTATTCTTTTAAGCATTGCTATTATAACTTGCCTCTTAAATAAAGTAAAGATATTTCTTTAACAATTTCTTATGAACCTTTTTTGAAATCAGGGACTACATCGCATACACATTGTTAGTCCCTGATTTCACACTGAATTACATTCGTACTATTCGCAGCGAGATACAAAAGCTGACATACACAGCACTCCTTCCTATGATTGTTGAGGAAATATTATCCCTTAACGCCTTATCTCGTCACCATATTAAAAAGACTCTGATAGCTATCCACAACATCATAAACAACGCTGTCACTACTGATAGCCTTAAAGTGTTCCCGTGCGCAGTGTATCTTAGATTCCTCAATCAAGCGCAACTGCATAGAGGACATAGAGCCCTTGGTTTCAGCTACAAAATAAATATGCTTTACCTTTCCCTTATAGAAAGCAATTGCCCAGTCAGGGTTATAATTTCCTACCGGTGTTGAAATATAGAATCCATTCGGCAATTTTACATATAAGGCCACATCTGTGCTCATATCCAGTTCCATAGCAAAATCACGTTCATTGATGGAATCAAAAACAAGATAATCGTACAAATGCTTCTTTGTTTTAATTGCATTGACGCCCAACCTGCCTTTAATAGTGGAATCAGTAAATACCTTCATGCTGTAATGCTCATCTAAAGCTGCATAAGTAATGTGCTGGATAATGGCTGTAGCCTTTTCCTCATTAATGAGTGCAGCTGCCTTGATAATGAACTCTTCCGGATTATCTTTAAACTGATCAAAAACAGTCTTTTTGATACCACACAGAATAGCAATAACATCCTTACGAGTCAACTTTGTCTCTTCCACCAGTTTACCAACCAAATCGTATTTCACACTACTGTTGACTGGAATCCGTGTCTGCGTACCGTAAGCAGAAGTTTCCTTTGTAAAAGCAGCTCCACATTCCAAAGCTTCTTTCGATTTAATTTCTTCCATTGCACCTGATTCAATCTTGAAGAAAATCTTAGCAACTCTCAGCTTTGCATCCAGAGAGGCTATTGCATTTCGGATCAGTTCATCAATATCAAAATCTACGATATAAATAGACTTTGCATTAATCTTTGACCAGAGTGCTTGAAACTCAGGCATAGCAAGTTTTTCTTCATCAACCTTAAGCTCAACATTATTACTGCGAGCATTTTCAGGTTGCATTACCCTCGGGTTGTAAACAGAGTCGATGAGTTCCACAATGGAAGCTGCGAAATCATTCACTTCCTCAGCAATTTGTATGGTGCCATTGGATTTGTCTTCGTAGTATTTATCAGTCAATACACCCTTCTTGTCGATATAGCGGTTAATAGTCAAATCATACATGATGGCATAGGCAGTATCCCTATCAACCACCTGTTCATGACCATCCGAATCGTTGATAACCTTTCCTACAAACAGATCAGCTGTAATAGCACGAGGCCGATCTGCCACAGTCTCTGCGATTTCACTCTGTAAACCTTTCGCAAAGGAATCATAACTTTCACTGGCAATGACAGTCAGAATATTGACATTATGAACATCATTTCCCAAAGCATTCGCATCTTGGCGTTCACCATCCTGGTTGACGCACAGGCGTAGACCACGACCAACCTCCTGGCGCTTGCGAACATCGCTGCCGCTCTGTTTCAGTGTACAGATTTGAAAAACATTCGGATTATCCCAGCCCTCACGTAACGCTGAATGCGAGAAGATAAACCTAACGGGGGAACGCTTCGGATCTCTGTCCAAAAGCAGCTCTTTGTTTTTCATAATCAAATCGTAGGCGTCAACATCATCTGTTGTGGTTTCTTTACGGCCAACCTTGCTATTAATCATCTTGCCCTTTTTATCAATCGAAAAATAGCCTGCATGAGTGGATTCGGCAGAGATAGAAGCCAGATAGCGAAAATATTCAGTCTCTCCAACACCTATCTGCAAATTTTCTACAATGTCGCGATATTCTTCTTCAAACATCTCTGCAAAGATACCATTACTCGGTTTTCCGTTTGCATCATACTGTTTGTAATGAGCAACTTCATCAATAAAAAACAGAGAAAGGACTTTGATTCCCTTGTAATACAGCTGTCGTTCTCTCTCAATGTGAGATAGAATCGTTTCGCGAATCTGAATACGACGCAGTTGCTCCTCACTAACTCTACCGATCACATCACCAGCATAAATTTTGATACCATTCAAAAACTCTACAGAGTCATCACGACCATCAATCGACTTTACTACAAAGTTATTATGATATTCTTCCATGCCGTTAGACTGATCGTAGAGGTTAAATCCAATTCCTACTGTCTTAGTAACTTTCCGAATTCCAGAAGTACCTTTATAATCAAACTGAATGGTTGCAGTCGGATCAACTTTAGATAAGTTAATACTTTGCAGATAAACATAGCTTTCTGTAGCCGTGCTGCCAGATTCTGTAATCCCTTTAACTGCAATCTTCTTTACAAGACGTTTGTTATAGGCTTCCATAGCGTCCAGGCGATAGATCATGTTGTAGATACTGTCAGCCTTATGTGTTGCAGAATAACGCAATGTCATCAACGGATGAAACTCCCGCAGCCGCTCCTTTGTCTGCTTACCCTCGACAGACTGTGGCTCATCAATAATAAGAATCGGATTCGTTTTCGCAATGATATCTATCGGACGTCTAGAACGGAAGTCATCCAGTTCCATATAGATGCGACGCGCATCCTTTCCTCTGGCATTAAACGCTTGCGAGTTAATAATCATAACATTGATGGCACTATCAGACGCAAAGCGGTCAATTTCCGTAAGCTGAGCGGAATTATATATAAAAAAGCGAATCTTCTTTCCGTATTCTTCCGCAAAGTGTTCCTGTGTTACCTGAAAAGATTTGTAAACGCCTTCACGAATGGCGATACTCGGTACCACAACAATGAACTTACTCCAGCCATAGTGCTTATTCAGCTCAAACATGGTTTTGATGTAAGTATAAGTTTTACCAACACCAGTTTCCATTTCAATTGTCAGATTATAACCTTCGCCTTCTAATTTCTGAGAAGGCGTGATTTGATAGGTTCTTTGTATTTTCTGGATTTGTTCCAAGATCATACGGTTAGACAGCTCCGGCACAAGTGGGTGGTTACGCCATCCTGTAAAGTCTTCCTCTTCATTCATACCAAACTGGAAATTACCGGTACCTCTGTCCATCATATAAGTTGGAGTCAGATAAGGCTGCCCGGTAAAGACATCTACCACTGCCTTGGCAGCGTCCAGCTGGAACTTCTGATGCTTAAATTGAAGTTTCATTCTTCCGCTCCTCCGTTCTCAACTGCAATTTGCTCTTCCAGAAGTTTCTTCAAGTCTTCCTTTTTGGGAAGAACTGTTTCATACTTGCTGGCAAATATCTGAGAATTATCCTCTGGCAGCGTCATTTCTACAACCGCGTTATTTTTATCACGACAGAGAACAATACCGATTGTTTTATTTTCATCTGGCAGCTTTACTTTGCGATCATAGTAATTGACATACATCTGCATCTGCCCAATATCCTGATGCTTGAGTTCTCCAATTTTCAAGTCAAACAAAACAAAGCAGCGCAGCAGACGATTATAAAAAACCAGATCAACCATAAAGTGTTCTTCATCAAATGTGAAGCGTACCTGACGCCCGATAAACGCAAAACCAGTCCCCAGTTCCAAAAGGAACTGCTGCAAGTGATCAATAATTCTGCTTTCCAGCTCACTTTCCGAGTATTCCGGAAGCTCTTTCAAGCCCAGAAATTCAAGCACATACGGGTCTTTCACTGCATCTTTCGGTGTCTCTACTTTCTGGCCTTCCAGTGCCAGCCGATAAACCTTGTCCTTGTCCGTACTAAGAGCAAGCCGTTCATAAAGAGCACTATTATATTGACGTTTCAGTTCACTGAGGCTCCAATCGTTTTTAACACACTCGATTTCATAGAAATGCCGTTCGTCTATATTATCGATCCGCATGAGTTTTAAATAATGCGACCAGCTTAGGTAAAATTTTCTTCCTGTACTGACTGCCGGAAGATTCTCGAATTGGGTAAACACTGTTTCCCCAATTTGATCATGCGAATAGATACTATAGAAACGCCGCATAAGTTTCAGGTTTTCAGCGGAATAGCCTTTTCCAAACATGCCTGTCAGATATGTGGAAAGTTCCTTCAAAAGCTTTTTGCCATAAGCTGCCCGATTTTCGCCATGCTGTTCTTCCTCCACAATCATTCTACCGATCTCATAATAGGCGTAAACCATAGAGAGGTTAACAGCGGTTTTGGCGTTTTTCTGTGCTTGCAGAAGAACATCGGAAACATTCTTTAAAAAATCACTTTGATTTGCCTCGTGAATCTCATTATTTTTCATCTCTGCGCCTCCCGTCAAATCACTTTTACTCTGGTATCCGGTGCAAGCAATTTAAAAATCTCTGTGACGTTAATCTTAGCTGGGCTGTTTGCAAAGCCGCTGTCGCGGAAAACAACGCGAAGTGGTTGGCGCTTGGCAATTTTCTCAACCACACTTTCAGGCACATTCTCATCAAAGCAGGCAATCAGATCACCATCATTGTAGGTATGAACGGTGCAGCCATCGATCTGCTCAGAAGAATACGGCATAGACAGCGGCAGCCCCCAGTCAAGCAGGCAGCCGAACAGCAGGTCAAGATCAGTGCGGTCATCCTTGATATTGGATTCAAGGCCGGCAAGCAAGCCCTGACTATAATCATCGGGGGCGTAGTAGACATCCTTCATATTGGTGTCGTCCAGCTTGAGGACACGAAAGCCCACATCAAGGTTCCCGGTCGTCAAAGGACTTTCAGATTTAATCTTTTCACCGGCACGGCGGATGCGTTCCTTACCGATTTCGCAGATGTTCTTGTACCCAGCTTTGTAAGCTTCGCTCTTTTCATCGCACTTTTCTGGCAACTGCACCATGATAAATTTACGGTATCCATTATCTTCAGCGTTGAGCTGCATCACAGCATGGGCAGTGGTGGCGGAACCGGAGAAGAAATCAAGGACAATAGAATTTTTATCGCAAGAAAGCCTAAGAATTTTATCAATAAATTTTGTTGGCTTTGGAGTACTAAATTGGGCCGATGTTGAAAGTTCTGGAAACAATCCTTTGAGTTCGTATTTTGCATTACGATTATGTCCTGTTTCTTCTAAATCCCACCAAAAATTAGAAGGCACAATGCCGCCTTGATCCTTTAAATATGTTTTTTTGATAATTCTTCTGTTATCATTTGAAAAAATGATTTCTTTTCTGGCTATCATTTCATCAATCCGTTCTTTACTCCATCTCCATCCATTTTTAGGGGGAAGAATATGCTCTCCGTTTGGTGCGATTATATCAAACATTAAATTTATCCGTGGATTTGGTGAAGAAACATTTCCTGAAAACCATGCACCGTTTGGATCATTATCTGGATTAGTATAGTGCTGATTATTTTTTTCTGTGCGTGGAAGCTTATATGGTTGCCATGAAGCACTGCGGCCATATACAAGTGTATGGTTAAAATCTGCTGAAAATTGTTTTGCGTCATTATTTGACGAGTCTGATGAACGCCATGCAATATCTGTTATAAAGCATGATTCTCCAAAAATTTCATTGCATATCATTGATAGAGTTTCATATTCATTATCGTCAATGCTGATAAAAATAACCCCATCCTCGCTCAACAAATTTCTCGCCAGCATCAACCGTGAATAGATCATACTGCACCAATCAGAATGAAAACGTCCATTGGTATCGGTATTCTTAAAGAGACGGGCACCGTCCTCATCGTACATTCCCATCTGCTGGTCTTCTTCTTCCTGCGAACGCATGAAATCGTCGGCATAGATGAAGTCATTTCCAGTGTTGTACGGCGGATCGATATAAATCATTTTCACCTTGCCAAGGTAGCTTTCCTGCAAGAGTTTCAGAACTTCCAGATTGTCGCCCTCAATATAAAGATTTTCGGTAATATCCCAGTTTTTGCTTTCTTCTTTGCAGGGACGCAATGTTTTGCGGATAGGTTTGTTGGCCTCCACAATGGCAGCCTTTTTACCTACCCAGGTGAATTCATACCGCTCATCACCTTCCACCACATCCGGCGAGAGCATCTGTTTCAGCAGTTCAAAGTTGATTGCCTTCTTGGGCTTACCATTTTCGTCAACGCTTTCGGTAACACAGCTCGGAAACAGCGCAGCAATACGATCTATATTTTGTGCCGTTATATCCGGCGATTCCATTCTCATCTTATCCATTCCGATTTTCCTCCTCATTATCTTGTTTGGCACCATCGCTATCATACAATGATTTCATGTTTATTTCAGACAACCTTTGCTGTAATTCTGTTATAGCAGGGGGAATGTCAAATTTATATGATGCAAAATGCTTTGCAAGTTCACTCATTGCTCTTGTTGCTGGAGCTATATCGCTCTGCAACGCAGCTATTTTGCTGAGATTAGCAATAGCAGCTGTCACTTCAGGTTTTAAAGTATATTCTCCCAGCGAAAACTGTCCAATCTGAGACAAAGATTTTGAAACCTCTGGGCTAATCACTAGCTGATTTGATGCAACGCTTTTCAACATCTCTGATGCTGCAAACAAGCTGCTTGTATCCACTTGAGCTTGCATCGCTGTCAAAGCAGAACTCAATGTGTTATTAAAATCTACCGGTGTAACTTCGGCATTTTCTTCTTTTGCGCCAATTAGCGTTCCAATAGCTGAATCTAATTCTATATTCACTTTTTTAAACAGTTTTTGTGCCTTATTGAATCGCTCATAGTCTATATTATGAGCGTGCATTACATCATTTCTATAATTACGCAGTTCAGAAAAAGACTTACATAATGTTTTTGCACAATCATCTCCAAGAAGAGTCGTCCATAATTTATTTTCATCTAATTTATTGATGGCATCCATCAACTCTACTCTAGTAAACTGCCACGACAATGTTTTTGTGACCGTTTCTTTTGCTTTTTTCACAAATGTCGCATCCGAAAAAAGCGTTTCAAAAATGCTTCCCAGTTCCTGTTCTTCCAATCTCACAATAACTTTTTGTGATTTTTCATCACCCTGCAGCGAACTTGCAAGATAAAGGAGTTTCCGCAATTTCCGTTCAAATTCATTTACTATCGGATACAATGCTTTATTGAAATACGCCGAACATTCATTTGTAAGAACCGTAGGCTTGTATTTTTCACACACCTGTCTATTGAGCGGATCAAGAATTTTTGCCGCTTCCTTTCCTTCGCCAACAACACTTATCAAAAGTGTCCAGCATTCGCTATTCTCAATCTCTATAATTTCCTTAGTAATCTTTTCCGGAACAGCTAATCTTTCCAAATCCACTTTATATTTATTAGAAGTAAAAAGATATTCCTGAATCACTTCGTTGCCTCCAATTCTCTTTTTAATTTCTTCAACTTCGCATTCATTTCCATCTGTTTATTTAACTGCTTTTCTTTTCGTATCTTTACCTGCAAGCTCTCAATCTGCTTTTGCAACTTTGCTTTCTGCTCACTCCGCTGAACAGAGCCCTGCAATGTTTCCTGTACGCCTTCTGCCTGCTCCAGATCAGCACCTGCCAACTGACGGACAAAGCTCTCATAAACAGCATCCAGACTTAGCCCTTCTGCTTTCAGCGGAAGCTCCTCCTCTGCCATCCAATCTGTGTGATAGTAACGCTTGATCTTGAAAGCATTATTTCCAATCGTTGCTTCCTTATATCCGATCCATGCCTGATACCTGCCGCCATATTCCAGTAGGAACAAAATATGATAGGAGATCTCGCGGTCGATTTGCCGCAGGATTGCTTCATTCACTGTCTGTGTACTCAGACAAATTTCAAATACTTCAATCTCGGTCACGTTTTGCCCTGCAGCCAGATTCATCGTAGACGCAGCAATCTTATTACGCCAGTAAATCACCCTGATATCCTCCACAAATCTATTTTTTAAAGCAGGTGTAATGGTAAGGTTCACATAGAACTTCTGCTTGGGCAAGCGCTTGTTAAATTCTGTCGACTTAGGAAGTCCTAACAAAATAAATTCCTCCTTTACTTCACGACCAGGAAGCAGATCAGCTCAAAGTCACTCAGTCCGGAAATATCCGACATCAGAGCCGATGTACCACCAGGCGAGAACAAGCTGTCAATATCGCTTTCTTCTTTAGTATCTATAATAGAATCAATGGCCATGCTCAAAAGTTCCGACATCTCTGCCATATTCCGGCCATCATCTGTTTCTTCATTGAACTTTGTATAAACTTCTTTGATTGGTTCCGACTTACCACGGCAGAGAAGCCGCACATCATCCAAAAGCTGCTTGGGATTCAGGTAATCGCAGATCACATCTTCAGCCCGACCGATATAAACCATGTAAAACGGATGGATGCGGTTCTGATTGTCTATATTCACGCTATTGTTTACATTCCGCAACACGAAGATCACACCTTCCGGCAGTTCCTCCGTTGCCGACACCACAGCATGAAGACCGCGTGGCTTTCGTTCCATGTCTGGATGTGTTTTCAGGTATTCCAGCAGATCGAGACGGAATTCATTCAGCCCCAAATCCATGATTGAGATTCCCTCCGACATATCCTCGATGTCAACCACTTCCTCCTGTAACCGTTTCAGCTGTGCCTTACGATATTCTAGGTCGCCTTTTTCTTCTGCGTTGATCAGATCATCATCACCGGTAGCAGTCATGACTGAAATTTTCATCCTAGTTTCTACACGGCTTTTCAGATTGATATACTCATCCAGATTCATATCGGGCCAGAAGTTCACCAACTGGATATATTCATTCTTACTGCCAATACGGTCTATACGTCCAAAACGCTGGATAATACGCACGGGGTTCCAATGAATGTCGTAATTCACCAGATAATCACAGTCTTGCAGGTTCTGACCTTCCGAAATACAGTCCGTGGCGATCAGAATATCAATATTAGCTGTACTGTTCGGCATAAGCGCTGCCTTGCTCTTGCTGATAGGAGAAAAGCAAGTCAGAACATTGTTCAGTGTTGCTTTCAGCTCTTTAACAGTAGTCTTTCCGTCAACTGCTCCGGTAATAAGAGCGGTATCCAATCCATATTTCTTTTTTACAAATACACTGACATTCTCGTAGAGGTATTCTGCCGTATCTGAAAACGCTGAGAAGATCATGATTTTCTTGTTGTCTTGATTGATCGGATGCTCGATTTTTTTGGAGATCAGACCAAATAATGTTTGCAGCTTCGTATCGTATTCCGGTGTAATGTCAGCGATCATAAGTGTCAGTAGTTCCAGAATATCAGCATCGGTCTGAAGCTCCTCTCTCCATGTGCGATAATCCATATCCGCAAGATTGATTTTTATTTTCTCGCCCACAGAGAAGAAATCTGTATTGCCGTCATCCATATCAAAGTCATTATCAGACGCTTCAGACATATCCAGATCAGATACACCATATTTTTCAAAACAATTGATCGCATCGATTGTTTTCGTGATCAGCTCGCGAATACGGCTAAGCGTCAGGTTGAATGAAAACACAGAACTTTCCAATCGCTTCAGTAGGTTGATACTCATCAGTCTGCGAATTCCTTGCTCACGACCGCGCTGGGTAAGATTGATGCCCTTGTTATGCGTCAAATCCATGTACTTATCCAGCTTGCTTGGAAAGATATAGTTGGACGGCGTATAAATGCAAAGGCTAAGCTTCATCAGCTCTTCATAAATCTGATTGTAGTTGATTGCCGACTTTAAGCTGGTAAGACTCGGCCGCAGTGAAATTGGCTTCAATCTCTCCGGAAACTTGCCAATTTCTGCTGTGCTATAATACTTGGAAATGTGCTTTCTGGAGCGGGCAATTGTTACGCTGTCCAGCACTTCAAAGAAATCAAAATCCAAGGTTCTTAAAAGCGCATCCGTTGTGCGGTCTTCCGGATCAAGCTTGCACCAAGCATTGTATGCTTTCTGTGCCTGACGAAAAATATCATCGATAGATTTTTTCGTTGCAAGCTTACTGTCGATTTGCTCACTGTCTCCCTCATAAGCAATAGCCAATTGATTGCGCAAATCCACAAATCGATTATTGACCGGAGTTGCAGATAACATTAGAACTTTCGTCTTCACACCGGTGCGGATGACTTGCTCCATCAACTTCACATATCGATTTTCTGTTGTATTCGCATGCGTGCCGACGCCGTTACGAAAGTTATGAGATTCATCAATGACAACAAGGTCATAATTCCCCCAGTTCAGGCGATCCAGCTCAATGCCATTGGAAGTACCGCCTGTTCGTGATAAATCTGTATGGAACAACACATCATACCGCAGACGATCTGCCGCAATCGGGTTGTTCATATAGTTTCCCTTATAGGTATTCCAATTTTCCGCCAGTTTCTTAGGGCACAAAACAAGAACCGACTTATTTCTATTTTCGTAATACTTCACAACGGCTAAGGCTGTGAAAGTTTTTCCAAGACCAACACTATCCGCCAAAATACAGCCATTGTATTTTTCAAGTTTGTTGATGATTGCGAGAACAGCATCTTTCTGGAAATCGTAAAGTAGGTTCCAGATCTTGCTTTCTTTGAATCCTGTAGATTCGTTGGGAAGAACATCTTCCGAAATATCCGCCAAAAACTCGCTGAATACATGATACAGAGTCATAAAATAAATAAACTCTGGAGAATTTTCATTGTAAGCAGAAGAAATATTCTCAATCACCACATCTGTAACATCCTGCATCTTACTGCGATCATTCCAAATTTTCTCAAATAGCTGCATATACTGAGTGGAAAATGGTGCTTCCATTCGATTGGTCATATTATAGCTGTTGTTGCCTCGTTCACATCCTATATCAACTGTTGTGAACCCCGTCATCGGCATATAGGCGACCTGTTCTGTCGAAGACTCCACGGTCATAAAACCCTGCATGTTTTCACCTGTAATATTAGATTTGAAAACAGCTTTCCGCCTGATCCAATCTGCACATTCTTTTGCAATCGACTTCTGCGTCATCTCATTCCGCAATTTGATTTCAAATTCCGTTCCATACAAACTGCTCTCACGGTTCAATCTCGGAATATAGAATTCCCGCTTTTCTTTTGAGGCTTTCTCAGTTGTAAAAGTAGGTGAAGTGAATATAAAACGAAACTCATCCACGCCTTCTAACTGTTTTTTCAGTTCTTTATACGCGTACATGGAAAAGCAGGCAGCTGCAACAGACACCCTACTTCCTTTTGCAATTGTAGTGACCATGTCGTCACGCACAATTTCAGAAATATTATCAAAAATCTTCATTTGTATGCAGCCTCCTTAGCCCTTGTTATTCCGAAGCCTCAGAACATCTTTTGTTCTTTAGATATTTTCCTGACTTAATGCGGGCATCAACGGGCTTTTCTGCATCGTCAGGTATAATCCATGAGTAGCCAACTTTTTTAGCTCCGGGGATTCGCCCTGTTGAACACAGAGTTTGAATTCTTCTTTTTGAAATCCCCCATTTTTCTGATAATTGTTTAATCGATAAATAATCCATAGTTAACCTCATTCTTCATGTTGCAATCTACTCTCAGCGGAACATAATTAATCAAATTTATTATACGCTAAACTGCGAATAAAATCAATCTATGTATTTTTACACTTTAATTTTCCATTTGCCCTTTCTTTCCGTTTATGGTAAATTTTCTCTAGGCCATACAAATTGTTGAAATTTTTGACATACGTTAGGAGGTATACTGATATGAATAAAGAAAATCAAGCCAGAATCATAGAGCTGATCAAACAGGCCAAGCCCTTGATTCTCAAGGAAATGGCCCACGAAAAGGTTACCGAAAAAGGGGCTGCCGATTACGTTACCAACGTAGATGTCGCCGTACAAAATTACCTGAAGGAGGCTCTTGGAAAAGAATTTCCGTACATTGCACTGATTGCTGAGGAGAAAGAGAACCTTGGACTGGATCCAGATAAATCATACTGGATTCTGGATCCCATTGACGGAACCACCAATTTAATCCGGGATTATCATTTAAGCGCAGTTTCTCTGGGGCTTTATGAAAATGGGGAAATCACTTTCGGAGTGGTCTATAATCCCTTTACAGAGGAACTCTTCTACGGTGCCAAAGGAGAAGGTGCCTATCTGAACGGAACTCCTATCCATGTGTCCGACCAGCCGGAATTCAAAGATGCTGTGGTGTCTTTCGGCTCCTCTCCTTATGAAAAAAACAGGGCAAAGGAACTGTTCCCGGTATTTTACAATATTTTTATGAACTGTGCAGATTTCAGGCGCACCGGCTCTGCTGCCCTTGACCTTTGCTATGTAGCCTGCGGCAGGCAGCACGCTTATCTGGAACAAAATCTGAAGCCCTGGGATTACAGCGGGGCTACCGTTATTTTAAGAGAAGCTGGCGGTACCATCACGGACTGGGAAAATAAAGAGCCGCCTTATCTTGAGAATTCGGATATACTGGCCTGTGTACCCCAGTTCCGGGATATTTTGCAAAGGCTTATATAAAACAGGTCTGGCATGTAAAGCGGACATAAGCATCCCCCTCACCCGCCGCTTAATGCTCCGCGCACTTGAAGCGGGGGAATGCTTATCTGCGTTCAAATGCTTTGTAAATGCTGAAAAACAACCTACAGATATCAAAAGACACCACTGCAGATTTTTCCATATTTCATAAAATCTCATAGATAAATCCAGCGCACGTTTGAAAACGGCTCCAATTGATTTTATGAAGCATCTGCATTGATGTCTTTTTTCACCTCAATTTTATTCCGCTGTATACTCCCGTACTCTCAGCGGAATTCCAAGCTTCTCTGCCACTTTACGGCTTTTCTCAACGTTTTCTTCCCCGATACAGTCTACAACCGTGAATTTCACATTTTCTGTATATTTTTTGCAATCCTGCGCAAATTTCAGCATGGCATCAAAGGCTTTCTCGCCGTAAGCCGGGCGTACCACTTCGTTGTAGGACTTGGCATCTGGCATATTTAAACTGATGGAAACAATATCAACTGCCTGACAGACCTCTTTCGCTATAGAGCGCTTATTGATCAGATCTCCAAGACCGTTGGTGTTCAGACGAAGCTTGATTCCCGGACAGGGCTTCCCATCGCGATCCAAATGTGCCGGATATTTGCTTCTCATATACTCACTGACAGCGATCAGCTTATCCAGTGCCATAGTAGGCTCTCCATATCCACAGAAAACCGCTTCTTTGTATCCTGAAAAATCAAAAGCATCAATTGCTTTATAAATCTCCTCCATTGTTGGTTCCTTGTCAAACCATAAAGTTTTTGCCTCACCTACCGAATCTCCATTGTTGCGGATGCAAAAGGTACAGTTGCAAGGGCATTTATTTGTCAGATTGAAATACACCTCATCATTATAACAATATACGATATCTGCCATTATTACACTCTCCTTTTCTTTCCTACTTATGCCAGCTGAAACGGTTCTCCAATTTTCTTCATAAATCCTTACACAATTCCCCAAGATATGCCTCGAAGCAGACTCCGTCATTCCGGTCTGTGCCTTCCTGTACCGTCTGGGCAATTGCCTTGGAAAGAAAATTCACAGCCAGCTCTACACAGCTCATCATGGACATCTCTTTCACCAGACCGGCACTAAGCACCGAGGCAAACAGGTCTCCTGTTCCAGAATAACTGCCGCCTATTTTTGGGGCAAAGCACCAGAATAAATGACCATTTTCTACTACCAGATTTCCCATCTGATGTACACACAATTCGGTCTGAGACTCCACACCAGTAATCACAGCTGCCTGTAAGCCATATTCTTTTTTCAGCTGCTCCCCAATCTTTCCGATCTGTTCCAGCCTTTTCCTTCCATCCAGTTCCAAAAGGCTGGCATATCTTTTTTCCATCCCTTCTTTCCCATATAAAAGAAGCAGCGCTTCCGTAAGATTGGGCGTAATCACATGGGCGTTTCCCACCAGCTGAAGCATCTTTTCCCGCAAGCCTTCTGTATAAATCCCATAAGCACTGCCATTATCTCCCATAACCGGATCCACCAGTACCATGGTCTTCTCTTTCCGGAACCTTCTGAGAAAATCCAGGATCTTATCAGCCTGCTCCTCGTCAGCCAGAAATCCTGTATAGATTCCATCCGGGGAAAATCCCCGTTTCTCCCATTCATCCATGATCTGTTCCATGT
>ERZ772893.2626-NODE-2626-length-14113-cov-36.212406_pt1 | contig 14113 bp, 9 predicted proteins | sample MGYA00511482_ERZ772893 | MGnify/ENA primary metagenome ERZ772893 (study PRJEB29015, sample SAMEA2737687) | human gut metagenome | biome: human gut; feature: human-associated habitat; material: faeces | place: China | collected 2012 ...
TTCAAGCGACAGAACGGTCTTGCGATAGCAAGATGGAGGGGCTGCGCCCCGACAAGTTCGCGTTTGCGTTAGCAACAAACATCCCAGTGGGATGTTTGAGCGACAGAACGTTTTTGCGCAAGCAAAATGGCGGAGTTTCACTCCGACAAGTTCCCGTTTGCGCTAGCAGCAAACACCCCAAAATCCTGCACCACCATGTTACCGGGAGGATTTTTCCATGATATATCTGGATAATGCTGCCACCACGCGCCCCTGCCCCGCTGCGCTGGATGCCATGCGCACCGCGCTGGAGGATGCCTGGGGCAATCCGTCCGCGTTGTACCGCCCCGGTCAGCAGGCCCGCAAGCTGGTGGAGGACGCCCGCCGCATGGTGGCCCGCGTACTGCACGCCGCGCGCCCGGCGGAAATCACCTTTACCAGCGGCGGCACCGAATCCGACGTACAGGCTTTATACACCGGTGCCGCCCTGGGCGCTGCCGCAGGCAAACGGCACATCATTTCCACCCAGATCGAGCACCACGCCGTGCTGCATACTTTACAGGCGCTGCAGACGCAGGGTTTCACTGTAACCTTGCTGCCGCCGAGCGCCGCCGGGCTTATCACCCCGCAGCAGCTGGCGGACGCCTTGCAGCCGGACACCTGCCTGGTCAGCATCATGTTTGCCAACAACGAAATCGGCACCGTGCAGCCCATTGCGGAACTTGGTGCCCTCTGCCGGGAGCGCGGCGCACTGTTCCACACTGACGCTGTACAGGCTGCCGGGCACCTGGCCATTGATGTGCAGACCACGAACATTGACCTGCTCAGCCTTTCCGGCCACAAGTTCCACGGGCCAAAGGGAGCCGGTGCGCTATATACCCGGCGCGGTATTGCCTTGCAGAATGTGCTGTACGGCGGCGGCCAGGAGCGCGGCCACCGCGCGGGCACTGAGAACGTACCCGCCATCGCGGGCCTTGCTGCGGCACTGGCCCAGGCGGATGCCAACCTGCTCGCCAACACAGCCCGCTGTCTGGATTTGCGCCAGCGCCTGACGGAGCGGCTGCTGGCTATTCCCGGCACCCACCTGAACGGCGATGCGGCCCAGCGCCTGCCCGGCAATGTGAACATTACCTTTGACGGCGTGGAGGCCGAAACCCTGCTGCTGCTTTTGGACGAAGCCGGGATCTGCGCTTCCGCGGGCTCTGCCTGTTCCGCCGGTGCGGTGGAACCCAGCCATGTACTGCTGGCCCTTGGCCTGACCCCCGCCCAGGCCAAAAGCACCCTGCGGCTGACGCTGGATGCCGCCAACACGGCGGAAGAAATCGACACCGCTGCCGCTGTGATCACTGCCTGCGTACAGCGCCTGCGCGATGGCGTGCGGTAAGGCGTTTGCCCTATTTTCGAGGTGAGATGTCCGGCAGGGCCAGTCTACGGGACGATGCAAGCATTGACCCCTGCAGATTGATTTTTAAGGTTGGTGGTAAGGAACCTTCAGGCCGCCTCGCGTCCAGCGCAAACAGCGCCCCGGCCCCTTCTGTCTCTCTGCGACATTCCCCCCGCGGGGAGCTTGTCACCACAGGTGACTGAGGGGTGGTTCTCCGCCGCCAACTTAAGGCAATACCGCATAATTCTAAGTGCCGATACGGCGAGCTCTGTACAAAATATTTTGTACAGCTGTCTGATTTTAAAATTTTATTGCTCATACTTCCCAAGCCGCACGCTGATGTGCGGCTGTTTTTTTACCTTTTCGTAAATATTTGCTCAAATATTTGACATTTTTTTTTATTGTGTTAAAATTATGTGTATTCACGATTGCTTACCACCCAACCATGTTGCATCCCAGCGCTGTTTTTTTGCCGCCAGGCGCTGCCGCACAGAAAGAGGTTTTCCGCATGATTCGTATTCTGACTGATTCCGCTTCCGATCTGACCGCGACCGACAGTGCCCGTCCCGGCGTGTACACGGTGCCCCTGTCCGTTACCTTTGCCGATGGCACCGGCGGGCTGGACGGTGTGGAGCTGACGGCTGATGAATTTTATGCACATCTGAAAGTGGACAAGGTTCCCCCCCGCACCAGCCAGCCCAGCCCCCAATCCTTTATGACAATTTTTGAGGATGCCAAGGAGAACGGCGATCAGGTAATTGCCATTTTGATCAGTTCTAACCTGTCCGGCACCTATCAGTGCGCGCGGCTGGCAGCGGAAAGCTGCGATTTTGAGGATGTCTTTTTTGTGGATTCCCGCACGGCATCCCAGGGCGAGGGCATCCTGATTCGCGAAGCGCTGCGCCTGCGCGACGAGGAGCACCTGCCCGCGCACGCGATTGTCGCTGAGCTGGAACAGCTCAAGCAGCGCATCCGCATTCTGGCCGTAGTGGACAGCCTGAAGCACCTGCACAAGGGCGGGCGTTTGCCCGCCGCGGTGGCGTTGGTGGGCGGTGCCCTGGGTGTCAAGCCGGTGCTTTCGGTCGTGGATGGGCAGATCAAGCTGGCGGACACGGCCCGCGGCCGCCCCGGCGCGTTTGTGGCAATGTTTAAGAACATTGAAAAGATGGGCGGGGTGGACCCTCGGTACGGGTACGCTCTGCTGTATTCGGACGAAAAAGGTGTACTGGCCCCCCTCCACCATTACATGCACGAAAACCTGCACATGACCGGCGGGCGCGTTGCCCGCCTTGGCCCCGTCATTGCCTCTCACGCCGGCCCCGGCTGCGCAGGCCTGGTGTTTGTGACAAAAGAGTAAGATTTATACGGGGGATTTTGTTCCTTCTTTGAAAAGAAGGGAACCGAAGAAACTTTAATACAATATTATATTAAATTATAATTTAGGCAGCTGCCCAAGAGTTTTATGAGCAGCTGTCTTTTTATTGTTTGCTGCTCTTTTTATTCTGCTCCGTAGGGAACGGTCTTGACCGTTCCGAAACCTATATACAATATCCCACAGACCCCAAATATGGCAAGTATCCGGAACATTTTATAACGGGATGTTTTCTTTAAAACGTTTTCGTGCCTATACCTTAACTGCCCTCTTTTTTTCCCACCAACACCAAAAGCCCCGCCAAACAGCCACATCAATGGCCGCCCGGCGGGGCTTTCAACTTTAGGCAATACCGCATAATTCTAAGTGCCGATACGGCAAGCGAGGTGCGGCAGATGCCAAGCCAAAAGCGCAGATAATACTGGATGTCTTATCGAGCATTTTGGCAACGCAGATGCCGTGCCGCAGCTGCCGGAGCAGTGCTTAAGCCGCAAGGCGGGAATTGTGCGGTGTTGCCTTTAATATTTACTCTGTCAACGTCAATGCAATGGACAGGTCCTTCAGCTGCTGCGGGTCAACAATATCCGGTGCGCCGGACATCGGCTCGCCTGCGTTCTGCACCTTCGGGAATGCGATGACATCGCGGATGGAATCCTTCTTCAGCATCAGCATTACCATGCGGTCCAGGCCGTAAGCCATGCCACCGTGCGGGGGTGCGCCGAACTTGTAGGCATCCATCAGGAAGCCAAAGCTCTCGCGAGCCTTTTCCTCGGTAAAGCCCAGGGCCTTGAACATGCGGTCCTGCAAAGCGGGGTCATTGATACGCATAGAACCGCCGCCCATCTCAACGCCGTTCAGTACAATATCGTATGCCACGGCATGGCAGGCACCGGGGTCGGTTTCCACCTTGTCAATATCCTCTGCCTTGGGCAGGGTGAACGGATGATGCATGGCCATCCAGCGGCCCTCCTGCTCGCTGTATTCAAACAGCGGGAAATCCACCACCCACAGGAAGTTGAACTTGTCGGGGTCGATCAGGCCGTACTTGCGGCCGATTTCCAAACGAACCTGGCCCAGCGCGGTGCAGGCCTTGACCCAGTCAGCATCGCTGACGATCAGCAGCACGTCGCCGGTTTCCAGCTCCATCGCCTTGTACAGGGCTGCCTTTTCCTCTTCGGTCAGGAACCTTTCAAAGCTGGAAGAAGTGCCTTCCTCGGTCAGGCGGCTGAATGCCAAGCCCTTAGCGCCATAAGTCTTGGCAACCTCGCCCAGTTTGTCAATGTGCTTGCGGGTCAGCTTGCCAGCCAGGCCCTTGGCATTGATGGCGCGGATGCTGCCGCCCTGCTCCAACACTGCGGCAAAGGGCTTAAACTCGGTGCCATCAAAAATGTCGGTCACATCCACAATTTCCAGGCCAAAGCGGGTATCCGGTTTATCGGAGCCAAAACGGCCCATAGCCTCGTCCCACGGCATACGCACGAACGGGGTCTGCACATCCACGCCCAGCATTTCTTTCCACAGGCGCTTGATCAGACCTTCGTTGATGGTCATGATATCGTCCTCATTGACAAAGGACATTTCCTCGTCCACCTGGGTGAACTCCGGCTGGCGGTCAGCGCGCAGGTCCTCATCGCGGTAGCAGCGGGCGATCTGGAAGTAGCGGTCAAAGCCGGACAGCATCAAAATCTGCTTGTACAGCTGCGGGCTCTGCGGCAGGGCGTAGAAATGGCCGGGCTGCACACGGCTGGGCACCAGATAGTCACGGGCACCTTCCGGCGTGGACTTGATCAGGGTCGGGGTTTCAATCTCGGTAAAGTGGTTATCGCAGAAATAGCTGCGGATGATCTGCATGATCTTGCTGCGCAGCACAATGGGCTCGTGCATCGAAGGACGGCGCAGATCCAGGTAGCGGTAACGCAGGCGCAGGTCATCGTTGACGTTGATATCATCGCGGATTTCGAACGGCGGGGTCTGGGCTTCACTCAGAATGCGCAGTTCGCTGACATACAGCTCCACATCGCCAGTGGCGATCTTGGTGGTCTTGGCGGCGCGCTCACGCAGCAGGCCGCGGCAGATCACAACATACTCGCTTTTCAGGCTTTCTGCTTTAGCAAAAACGTCTTTCGGCGTATCCTCATCAAAAACAAGCTGCAAAATACCGGTTGTATCGCGCAGGTCGGCAAAAATAATACCGCCTTTGTCGCGTGCACGGGCGATGGAACCGCAAACGGTCATCTCCTGGCCAACGTTTGACATACTCACTTCGCCGCAATAGTTGGTACGGCGCAGGCTGCCCATCGTTTCCATAGGTAACTCCCCTTTTCTGTTAAGTGACAATTTATTATACAGCGGTTTGCAATGTTTTGCAAGGAACCCCCGCATTTTTCCCCGAAAATACGCATTTTGCCTTGTTCTGCGCCTTTCCTGCCCCGCTGCAGCTTCTAACTCCTAACTCTGTTCTCCCAGTTCCAGCCGTTTGAACCCTTCGCCTTCCACCTCGTTCGCCTGCAGCATCACGATAAAACTGCCGGGGTCAATGCGCTTGGTTTCGCGGTTGATGATATACAGCTGCTTGGAGCTGCAGGCACACAGCACCACATCGCGCCCATCCTGGGAATAGCCGCCGTAACCTTTCAATATCGTGGAACCGCGGTCCACTTTTTCGCCGATCATCCTGCACACGGCGGGGCCGTCGCTCGTCACGATCAAAGCCATCATACAGGCGTTGAAACCGAACATCATCCGGTTGATGATGTAAGAGCTTAAAAAATTGAAGATCAGGCCGTAAATGATGGAATCCACATCATGGAACACCAGCCCGTTTGCAAGGATGACCGCCAGCGCTGCCGCAAAGGTCAGGTTGCCGAACGGCATGTGCGGGTGGCGGGATTTGATGGCCATGGTGATAAAATCCAGGCCGCCGGTGCTGGAGTTCTGCATATAAATCAGCGCATCCCCCACGCCGCTGATCACACCGCCGCAGATGGTGGCCAGCATGCGGTCCCCCTGGTACACCGGCAGCGCAGCCAGCACATAGTCCGTAAAAATGGCAAACAGCACCATGCACCGCACGCTGCGGAAAAAGAAATCCTTGCCCAGGTACTTGAAGCAAATCAGCACAATGGGGATGTTCATAATAATGTTAGTCACACCAATGGGCAGACCAAACAGGCGGAACAAAATGGCACCGATACCGGCCACACCGGTTACCGGCACCCCGGCCGCCACAGCAAAGCTGTACAGGCCAAGGGCCGAAACAAAACAACCGATGACCTCCAGCGCCAGGTTTTTCCAGCGGGAATCCGTCATATCCTATCTCCTGCTTCCGCAGCTTGTGCGGGTATATTTGTGGGGGCAGCGGGCATTATTTGCCGCCCTTCTTGCGGTGGTAAGCAGACTTTTCGTCCTTCTGCTTCCGGGTCTGTGCCTGGGTGTTCTGCAGCTGGCGGCTGATCAGCACGGCTGCCACAATGCCGGCGCACACCACGGCAATGCCCACCGCCACATACAGCGGCAGTTTGCTGCTGGTTTGGGCGGCCTGTTCCTGGCGCTGCACCTGCTCCGGGTCCGGGGTCGGCTTTTCGGTCGGCTCCGGCGTGGCGGTGGGTTCCAGGGTGGGCATGGGGGTTGCTTCCGCCTGGGCGGCGGTGGGGTCTTTCAGGGTAGCCTTCGTGGTCGGGTGCGGCATGGCTGCAGCCGGGCGCTGAGTTGCCGTTTCCGCCGCGGGGGCCGATGTGGCGGCAGCAGCGGGGGGCTCGTCACTGGTATTGTTTTCTTCCTCCTGCTGCGGGGCCGCGGTAATGGCCGGGGTGGCTGTAGGCATCACCACAATATCCGGCGCGGGGTACACCTGCGGGGTACCGGTGGGCGGCAGCGTTGCCGCACTTTCCGGTGTGGAGGAACCGCCCGGCGTGGGGGCCGGGGTCGGGGTTGCCGTTTCCGGGGTGGCCGTGGGGGCAGTTTCCGGGGTGGAGGTTTCACCCGTTGCGGTTTCCGCCGTTGCCGCCTGGCTCAAAGGTTCCTCCCCGCTGAAAAACCGCAGAATATCCCCCAGCACCGGGATGTCCAGCAGCGTTTCCACAAAGCTGGTCCGTGGGGTCTGACGGGTGCTTTCCGCATAGGCGGGCGCTGCTGTTGCCACACACAGGCAAAGCGCCGCACACAATGCCAGCATACGCATGTTTGTTTGCTTCATGTAAGTGTTCCCCTTTTTTAGGCAATACCGCATAATTCTAAGTGCCGATACGGCGAGCGAGGTGCGGCAGATGCTAAGCCAAAAGCGCAGATAATACTGGATGTCTTATCGAGCATTTTGGCAACGCAGATGCCGTGCCGCAGCTGCCGGAGCGGTGCTTAAGCCGCAAGGCGGGAATTGTGCGGTGTTGCCTTTACATCTTTGGCTGTTCTGTAAAATCAAAAAAGCCGGGGCGTGCCGGTTTTGAACCCGAACTGCTCCGGCTTTGGTGCCCGATGATTACTTTACGGTCTTTTTGATTTTGGATGCGCTGTAGGTCTTCATCACGCTGGCGGAAAGGTTATTTTCCATCTCGGCGCCCTCTGCATAGAACTCGTCCTGCAAAGCATCGCTCTTCATAGCGTCCAGCAGATTATAGCGGCTCACAAAATCATCCACCGTGCCCTGCTCCATGGGGTCCAGGCTGCGCACGATCATGTAGCTCATGCCAAGGTCGGCCACCGTCCAGTTGCCGGTACCGGCTGCTTTTACCGCATCGGTAATGCTGTTGCCGCCGTCATTGGTGTTGTAGCTGGACAGGTCCGAAGGCGTAAACAGACCGCTGCCGGTGTAATACAGTGCCTGGGTTGCTTCCACGCTGCTGCCCAGTGCGGTAAAGGCCTGCGGCACATAGGTCATTGCAGCACTGTACAGGGCAGATTCGCTGGTAGCCGCGGCCAAGTCATCACGGCACTGGTTGGCCAGGGCTTCAATCTCGGCTTTCTGGTCGTCGCTGGCAAAGGTATAAGTGCTCTGGTCAAATAGCGGCAGCTGGACCAGCTCCAGGTAGTAGCAATCGTTGTTGATGTAATCGGCATATTCCTGCTCGGTGACCGGGCTGCTGCCGTTTTCGCCGTAGATCAGCTCCAGGCAGGCGTCTGCCTTTTTGCTGTTCAGCTGGTACTTTTCCAAGGTTGCTTTGGAAATGCCGTTTGCTGCGTACAGATCGCTGTTATTCTCCCACTGGGTATCGGCGGTCTTGGCGGCTTCGGCGGTAGCGGCATCGTCCAGTGTGCCGCCCAGCTCGTCAAACTTCTTTTCCACAGCTGCGTAATACTGCAGGCTGCGCAGGGTCAGGCGGGCAACGTAATCTGCGCCGTCGGTGGTAACTTCCTCGCCGTTAATGGTGCCGGTGCACTCAGCTTTCAGCACGGCTTTCACGTTGCTGGCGGTTTCGCCGGTGGCAAGCTTTGCTGCGCCGGAAGCGGTGTTGTAGGCGTTATACTGGGCCAGCAGGTAGATGCCGGCCGGGATATCAACGCCGCCAATACTGCCCACGCTGGCCGGGGTGGACATGGCACAGCCCGTTACGCCCAGCAGCAGCATGACTGCCAGAGCCAGACTGATGAATTTTTGTTTCATGTTGTGGGGTCTCCTTACTATACTTTCAATTTGCCGCGCGGGCACCACCCGCAAATGGCAATGTAAAAACATTATACCGCGTTTGACCGCCCATTGCAAGCACGGTGTGGGGGCAAAATCGCCCGCCAAGCAACAAAAAAACAGGGCAGCCGTCCCAAAATGGCCAACCGCCCTGTTCTGTTTTTCCTTATTCCTGCCTCCGGGGCTGAAAGCCAGCCCGCCGGGCAGCTGAATTTACTGGCGCAGTGCCTGGATCACACAGTCCAGGTCATGTTCGTCCTCACAGACGATCTTGACCGGATGGCTGTAGTCCAAACTCATCATACCGAGAATGCTCTTTGCATCAGCAATGCTGCCCTTCATGTCATGCACGCCGACCTCATTGTAGCACTTGGCAGCGGCAGACACGATTCCCTGTACTTCTGCGAAGTTGGAAACCTTGACTTGTCTTACCATAATAATGACCTCCATAAATAAAACCCGGCACAGGCCATCATGCCTGCGCGGTAAGGGCAGAACCCACATTTCCTTTCCCTTACAGCTGCATTATAGCATAATTCTATCCAGCGTACCTATGTTAGATTCATTGTTGCCATTTTTTCATCGGGATGCACAAAAGACAAATTTGTTCATGTTCCGCTTTGTACAGGCTGCCAAAGTTTTGTCGCTTTATTCACGAATTTTCTTTATTTTTTGACTTTTCTGATTTCAGTTTTTGTCTTTTCAGCTCTGTATTTTAACGGTTTTTGTTCCTGCTTTGGCAGGTTGCACATTCAAACTGTCCATTTGGCTTTTTCTTCCGGCAACATAATTTCATGCTCTGCCGAAAAGTGCTGATTTTTGCGGTTTTCGGCCAGGTTTTCAGCTCTGGGGCACGCCTTTCATGGTCAGGGCAATGCGCTTTTTGGCTGTATCCACGCTCAGTACCTTGACCTGCACCACATCGCCCACTTTCAGCGCATCTCTCGGGTTCTTGATAAACTTATCACTGATCTGGGAAACATGCACCAGTCCGTCCTGATGCACGCCGATATCTACAAATGCGCCAAAGTCAATCACATTGCGCACGGTACCTTTCAGCTCCATGCCGGGCTTCAGATCCTCCAGCCCCATCACATCGCTGCGCAGCAGGGGTTTGGGCAGGCTGTCGCGCACATCGCGCCCCGGCTTGCACAGCTCGGACACAATATCCATCAGGGTGGGTTCGCCCACGCCAAGTGCTTCGCACAGGGCTTTGGTGCCGCGGCTCTTCACCCGTACCGGCAGGCTCTGCATCGCGTCCGTGCCGATCTCTTTGGCGTCACAGCCGCAGGCTTCCAGCAGGCCCTTGGCGGCGGGGTAGCTTTCGGGGTGGACGGCGGTTGCATCCAGCGGGTTCTTGGCACCCGGCAGGCGCAAAAAGCCTGCGCACTGTTCAAATGCCTTGGGGCCAAGGCCCTTGACCTTTTTCAGCTGCGCACGGGAGGTAAACGCGCCCTCCTCCTCACGCCAAGCCACAATATTTTTAGCGGTAGCGTTGGTAATGCCGGCCACACGGGCCAGCAGCGGGGCGGATGCCGTGTTCAGATCCACGCCAACGCTGTTCACGCAGTCTTCCACCACACCGTCCAGCGTTTCGTTCAGGCGCTTCTGGGGCATATCATGCTGGTACTGGCCCACGCCCACGGCCTTGGGGTCAATTTTAACCAGTTCGGCCAGCGGGTCCTGCAAGCGGCGCGCAATGGAAACCGCGCTGCGCAGGTTGACATCATACTGCGGGAACTCCTCCGCCGCCAGCTTGGACGCCGAATACACCGAAGCACCGGCTTCACTGACGACCATATATTGCAGGTGCAGCCCCTTTTCCTCGGCCAGTTCACGGATTACGGCGGCGGCAAACTCCTCGGTTTCATGCCCGGCGGTGCCGTTGCCGATGGCCATGACCTCCACCTCGTTTTTCAGCACCATGCTCTTGATGGTTTTCTTGGCCTGATCCACCCGCTTGAATTCCGGCACCGGGTATACCACGTTGGTATCCAGCACCTTGCCGGTGGGGTCCACCACGGCAACCTTGCAGCCCATGCGGTAGCCGGGGTCCAGGCCCATCACGGTTTTGCCGCGGATGGGCGGCTGCAGCAGCAGCTGGCGCAGATTCTCGCCAAACACAGTGATGGCACCCTCGGCGGCCTTGGCGGTCAGTTCGGCGCGCAGTTCGTTTTCCAGGCTGGGGTGGATCAGGCGGCTGTAGGCATCCAGTGCCGCGGCTTCCACAATGGCAGCGCTGGCGCCGCCGGTCTTTTTGCGGGCGAACATCCAGGCCACAATGCCCCCGGCGCGCTCGGCTTCCACGGCAATGCTCACCTTCAAAAAGCCTTCCCGCTCGCCGCGGTCCAGGGCCAGAATACGGTGGCCAGGGATTTTGGCGACAGGCTCGGTATAATCATAATACTGGGTGTATACGCTGTCTTCGTCCTTAGCTTTTACGCTTTTGACCATGCCGAACGCATGGTAGTAGCGGCGCAGCTCGGCGCGGCAGTGAGCGTCATCGCTGATGGTTTCGGCAATGATATCTTGTGCCCCGGCCAAAGCGGCTGCTGCATCGGGGACTTCCTCGTTCAGGTAGTCGTTGGCGGCTGTCTGCGGGTCAAAGTTCGCATCCTGCTTCAAGGTAGCATCGGCCAGCGGCTGCAGGCCGCGAGCGCGGGCGATGCTGGCGCGGGTCTTGCGCTTGGGCTTATACGGACGATAGATATCCTCCACCTCGGCCAGTGTTTTGGCACCAGCCAAAGCGGCCTGCAGTTCCGGCGTCATGGCGTTCTGCGCTTCAATGGAGCCTGTCACTTCTTCTTTACGCTTATCCAATCCGCGCAGGTATTCCAGGCGGTCGCCCAAGTTGCGCAGCACCTGGTCATCCATAGAGCCGGTAGCTTCTTTGCGGTAGCGGGCAATAAATGGGATGGTGTTCCCGGCATCGATCAGGTCAATGGCACCCTGTACGTTTTTCAGGCTCAGGTTCAGTTCCTGCGCCAGCTGTTCGGCATGGTTCGGCATCTTTGTTCTCACTTTCTGTTTTACGAGGGATTTTCCACGCGGGATTTTCCAGCCTTTTTTGAAAAAAGGCTTCGGCGAAAAAACTTTAGGTAATACCACACAATTCCCGCCGGAGCGGTGCTTAAGCCGTAAGGCGGGAATTATGCGGTGTTGCCCTAAATTTGACCGTACACACTCCCAACGGTTTGGCGGGGCATCATTTACCCCACACTGCTCTCTTCCCGGCGCTTTTTCCGGTGCAATACTGCCACCCACACGGCATACACCACAATAGCGCCGGCGCTGACGGCAACGCTCTGCCGCAGACCGGCCGTGTGGTAGGTGAACACGATCTCGCTGTGGCCTGCCGGGGCGGCAACCGCCATCAGGCCGTTGTCCACTTTCTCCACCTCCGCCGGCACACCGTTCACGGTTGCGGTAAAACCATCGTCATAGGGCACGCTGAACAGTACCAGATTTTCGGCTTCCAGATCCGCCTGCGCGGTAAAGCCGGTGCGCGTTGCGGTAAAGCTTGTCACAGCGCTTTCCCGCCGGGCCGTACAGTCCTGCACATAATCCTCATAGCTGATGTTATTTTTCTCATCATCCGTCAGGTTCTGCATCATCTGGCCGTACCGTTCCACCTGTTCATCGGTCAGCAGCAGGGCTTTCATCAGTACATTGCCCGCGTGGGTATCGCTCACCGTTTCAAAGTTCTCTTCCGTAATATAGGAATCATAGGTAAAGCCCATCGGCACCCAGTTCTCGTTCTCGTAAATCAGGTAGCTTGTGGTGCTTGAAACAAGGTTCCAGCCTTCCAGCTTTTCTTTTTCCCAATCCTCAACTTTTTCTTTCGGCACAAGGGTATACCGCACGCTCAGCAGACCGCGCAGGGCATACAGGCTGGCTTCCGGCTTGGAGTTCACATCCCGCTTAACGCCCACCGTAGGGTAAAATTCCAGAATGCTGGGTGCCACCGTGGAGTTAAAGAACTGGATGCAGCTTTTGTCCAGCCACAGACCAAGGTTGTTATAACTGTCGTAAGCGTCCAGCCGATAAAAGACATCGTCCGGCAGAACGGCGTTCAGCTCCGGGGCTTCGCGCCAGGTCTGCTGCACATAGTCCGCATCGTGGTACCACTGGCCGTATTTGGTGATGGAAAGGTGTACCTGCCCATACACAAAGCTGAACCCCAGCACCACGGCCAGCACCGCCGCCGGGAACCGTGCCGCCAGCTGCCTGCGGTAATGCAGCAGCAGCCAGAACAGCCCCACGCCCAACATGCTGACCAGCAAAATGCCCCAGTAGCGCAGCGGTTCCTCCACCACGCCAATGGTGGTGGTGCCGTCTTTTTCATTGGGCACCAGCGCAAAGGCAATGCTGCTCAAGGTACACAGCGCCACAAGGCCCCGCGCGCGGCGGTACTCGGTTTCGCACAGGTTGGCTTTTTGCAGCGTCATAGCCGTGGCGGCGCAGAGCACCAAAACCGGCATATAATACCAGCGCGCATAATAGCTGGAATTGAGGGCATAGAACATGCTGTTCAGCACCGGCACAAAGGCGCAGATAAGGCACACTTTCATGATGCGCGCAAAGGGGTGGCGCCGCCGCACGCGGCAGAACACCAGCCCGCCCGCAATGCCCACCACCGGCAGGTAGACGGTCATGCTGGTGTGCTTTAAGATGCCCTCCTGGAACAGGTCTTTCAGGTAGGGGGCATCCGGCATCAAAAAAGCGCTGTAAAAAATGGCAAGGTACTGCTGGGCGCTGCCGTATACAAGGTAGCCGTACCCATTGAATGGATCGATTGTGCGCGGGTTCTGCACCAGCGAAAGTGCCGCCGGAACCAGCAGCGCACAGCCCATGCAGCAGCCCAGCACCGTCTGGAACGCCAGCGCCCCAAACAGGCGCAGGTTCAGCTTGTACCGGCCGCCCGCCACCATGCAGACAAAATAAATCATCAAAAACACGGCCTGCCCGGCAAAAAAGAAATAGTTGTTGAGCAGGTTGACCGCAACCCAAAACGGGAATGCACCGTGCCTGCGGTCCAGCACGGCATCATCCAGCGCTTTGAGCATGTAGGGGAACAGCGCCACAACGTCCAAAAAGTGGTTAAAGAACACGTTGTACACCGTAAAGCCGGAGAACGCATACAGACACGCGCCCACCATGCTCCAGCGCTCGTCTTTTACCCAGCGGCGCATCCACAGGTAAGCCCCGCCGCCCGCCACAGCAAATTTAAGGCAGAGCATTGGCACCATGGCCCAGGGCGTCCACCGATAGGGCAGCAGCAGGGTGAGCCAGAAAAACGGGCTGCCGCACAGATAAAAGCTGTAGGAGTTCACAAACCCGCTGCCCAGGTCCGTTGCCCAGCTGAAACTGCCCCCCTGCTTAACAAAATTGTTGGCATAGGAATAAAAGGAAATCTGCTGGTCGTTAAAGTCCCCGGCGTAGTGGAAAAAGTCGCCGTTCAGGCCATCAATGATGCAGTGGGGCAAAAACAGCGCCGCCGCCACCGCAAAGCAAAGCCAGAACACCTGCCAATACCGTGACCGCCCGCCTGTTTTGCGCTCCAAAAGCTTGCCGCCAATCTTCAATGCAATTCCCTCCTTTGAAGGGATGTGATATACTTTATAATTAGAGATTAGAAATGAGGAATTAGCAATGAGCAATTATCTGCCATTCTTTGGCTCCTCGTATTTTAGGGCAATACCGCATAATTCCCACCTAACGGCTCAAGCACCGCTCCGGCGGCTGCGGCACGGCATCTGCG
>ERZ772893.2629-NODE-2629-length-14100-cov-5.687362_pt1 | contig 14100 bp, 18 predicted proteins | sample MGYA00511482_ERZ772893 | MGnify/ENA primary metagenome ERZ772893 (study PRJEB29015, sample SAMEA2737687) | human gut metagenome | biome: human gut; feature: human-associated habitat; material: faeces | place: China | collected 2012 ...
GCAAGATCGGACAAGCTGATTTCCTCTGTTTTATTATTTTCTATGTAGTCCTGCACCCGCTGGACTGCCAAAACCTGCTCCCTCATCCTTCTCAACTCCTTACAGAAACATTATATCGTGCCAAAAGAATTATCTCTCGACTTTCCTTGCCTTTTTATTGCGAACGCATATAACATAACAAGCCCAACACTCAGTAACACACCGCCGATAATATCGGTCAGCCAATGCACACCGGAGAGCAGCCGCCCGACGACCATAAAGGCAGTGAGCGCGCCGAGGGTCACAAGCACGGCGCGGCGAACGGCTATGTGGCGAATACGGCTTTTCAGCTGCATCATGGCGGTTGGAAGCACACACAGCGCAAGCATCGTCGTAGAGGATGGATACGAAGCCTCCAGATTGCTGTCGATCAGTACGGGACGGTAATTGATGACGACTTCCTCGAATAAGAGATACATCGCCATTACGACAATATAGAATCCGCCGAGCACCAAAATGCTGCAATCCACTTTGAAAAGGCTCCTTCTCCGAACGAGCTGGACAAGCCCCAGAATGGCAAAGCCAAGGACAAATACGATCGGGATCAGTCCCAGCCAGTCCGTTACCGTGTAGAGTCCCCAATGCACACCGATCGTTTCGTGCACAGCCTTGTTCAGCGCCGCAAAGCCCACAGATGAGCCGTTCGGCCCGATCGCCTGAACATCAATGAAACGAATCAAAACCGTCCACAGCGCAAATGCTGCAAGAAAGGCCAGCCCGATCCAAAGTGATTTCGTCTTTTTCATGATATTTCATTCCTTTGTCTGTATTTCGGCTTTCGCCTGTATCCAGACTACGGCATGGCGGTAAAAAAGCACAAGAATCGGTGCGTCACATGGGTGACACGAATCGTATCACGCCCGTTTTATCAGTAACAAAGCCTTGATGGCAAGAAAAACAAAGGCAAAAACCGCTGCATAGGGTTGCATGGTGGCAATGAAGATCAGTGTATTGACGGTGCTGAGTCCTATGGAAAACTTATCCTTCACATTCAGCCACCGGGCCGCATGGCAATTTTGCAAAGCAAGCAGCAGGATACCGGAGAGGATCGTCATAGCAATCAAGGCGAAAAATACCGCTTTTATGTAGGGGATGGCAAAGGTCATGGTAAGCAGAGAAACCTCGCGGACAATATCGGTTTCTCTTTGCCCGAAAAGCGGGAGGAACAAAAGCAGCGCAAACCCGCAGTCAAGCAGCCCGAAAACAAGGCTCTGCATACGGTCTTCCTTTTGTTTCCCGTCCTCCTCGGCAATGGTCAATATTGTTTCGCTCGAAAGGAGATCATCCAATGATACGGAAAAGCATTTTGAAATCGCTTTCAGAGAATCTATATTGGGGTAGCCTCTGCCGGACTCCCATTTGGAGATCGCCGTGCGGGAGACATAGAGCATTTCGGCAAGCTCCTCCTGCGTCAGCCCGCGGCTTTTCCTAAGTTCCTGTAACTTCTCGTAAAATTCCATCGTTACTCCAACATCCTCCTTATGAGCTTTCTCAAAAGCATTCTTGCACCTTTTTACTTTCTGCCGAGATACCGAAACACGCGCTTTCTATATTCTTCATATTCTTTTCCGAATGTCGCGGTCAGATAGTTTTCCTCCTGCAAAATCTGCAAGTGCAGCATGACGATCGCAAACAGGGAAAAGAATGCCGTAAGAGGATTGAAATACATCAGCAGAACCCCGATATACATAAAATCAAAACCCAAAAATGCAGGATTGCGGCTGAATTTGTAAATGCCGCCTGTGACAAGCTCGGTTTTGTCCTTGTCGGGAATTCCGGCACGCCAGCTGTCCCTCATGCAGATGACCGAGGCAAGAAAAATCAAATCTCCGAGGATTCCCGTACAAAAGCCGGTGAAGCGAGCGCCGACAGGGATATAGTTCCAATCGAATGCGATGGAGAGGATCTGCGTGAGCGGGGCACCGAGTGTGGCAATGCTCATAAGCAGTTCTACCGCATGTATGGATTTTTCCTTTCGACTTCCGATCTGGCGGGTTTGGATACCGTGCCTATGCTGAACCAGTATTTTGGCAAAATAGATCCCATAGAACAGCACCAAAACCGTAAGAGCAAGCAGGCGGTATGGCATATTTTCTTCAAATGGTATTTTCATATCGTTACGCTCCGTCTGTCAGTATCTGTTCTTTCTTCCCGATTTATTGATCTTGGCGATTTCCTTAAACTTCGCTCGCTTGGCTTCAAGGTATCGGCTGTTGTCCGCCGCATAGTCATTTTCGGTTTTCAGCTTCCGGTAGGAGGCAAGGCGGGCGGCATCAAGCATTCCGTCCGCAAGCGCTTTCAGGACGGCGCAGCCCGGCTCCAAGGTGTGGGTACAATCGGCATATTTACACGCACGGGACAGTTCTTCAATGTCCGCAAACGCCGTATTGATGCCGTCGCCGCTATCCCACATCCCAAGCTCGCGCATACCGGGCGTGTCAATGACGAACGCGCCGTTTTGCAGTGTGATCAGTTCCCGGTGGGTCGTTGTATGCCGCCCTTTGTCGTCATTTCCAATCTCGCGCGTGGCGATGCTGTCCGTTCCGGTCAGTTTATTGATGAGCGTGGATTTTCCGACGCCGGATGAACCGATGAATGCCACAGTCTTGCCCGGCAGAATATACTTCATGACCGCTTTATAGTCCTCATCCAGTGAGGAAATTGCCAGCACATCCACACCCGGCGCGGCACTTTGCACCTCAGTGATTTTGCTTTCAACATGGGAACAAAGATCCGATTTCGTCAGAACCACCACAGGCGCTGCGCCGCTGTCGTAGGTAACGGACAGATAAAGTAATTCGTTTGTTGCGGCGGAGATATTCGTGATGGCGCTGTCCCCATATGCCGATAGGTTGGTGTTTTTCTTCCGGCAATTTCAGACACGGCAAATAATAATCACCCTGCAGTTCATACCATAGTCCGTTGCTTTCGTCATATGTATACTTTTCCATAATCAAATCCTCACTTTCTTCCATTTCATTTTAAATGCTTTTATCAAAAGTTCGTCTATATCCTCAACCGGTTTGCCATTGTCGAGAAATAATGACCTTGCTTCATTTAAGCACTTGATAAGCAACCGCCACTCAAATTCCGATAATTCCAAAAAGCGTTTTTGTTCTTTCATAGTAAAATCCTCCTTTGCAAGTACATTGTACAGCAAAAGAGGACTTTTTGAAAATGTGCGTTTGTGTAAATATGATTATACGCTTCCGGTGTTATTATTAAATCCCTTATGAACATCCGCACCATATCGAGTGTTCTTAACCAAGCTGAGAGTTGGATGAGGACACTCGATTTCTTTTTGCTTTTTTGTGCCTCTTTGTATGTATGAGCAGGAGTCGTCCTGCTCTTTTTTGTTATGCCGATTGTGCGTTCGGAACATATTCCACGGCAACGCCCTTGCGGGTTTCCTCGCGATAATTTTGCTGTCGCGCAAGACTCGGCAGTTCCAGATAGCCGCTGGAATGTTTGAGATTCTAAAACAAAATGTAACCGCCGATAAGAGCGGGCTGTACCGTTCTTTGGCTGCTCAATGCGGAGTGACACGTGTTGGCAAAGCCATCAATGAGGCGATGGATGCTGCACTGAATGTGCTGCTGCAAAACAATTCTATTGTGACTGATGGCGATCAAATATCTCTAAAATATTCCCGTACCCGTGGTCGATGCCTATAATTTTCGTGTTGTGGATTGTTTTCATCATAAGTCCTTTCCTGCGCATAGCGCATTTCAAAATATTTCGGATAACTCTTTTTCGGGCAGTTATCCATTGATCCCGTTTTACCGTAAGATTTCTGTGTACAGTTCTTTTTCAGCCGGTAATACCGCTTTCAGAAAATAGTTGCAGTAGATACCGTACCGAGAAATGAGCTGCACGCATTTTGTTTCCTCACCGTCGTCCAGCAGCAGACAATTGCCCTTATAGCAATTACAGCAAGCTTTGCGCACAAGGGCGTTGATCTTTGTCCGCTGCTTCGGTGTGATTTTGAGCATAGACCTTTCCTCCTTTTCCTTGTCAATTGGATAACCGTATTTGTCCCACGCAGCTCATAATTGTGGGGGCAGTTATCAAATACCCGTGTCATTGAAAAATCGGAAAAGCTGTGGTATAATAGTGCCAAGCTTTCTGTGGGGGAACGGCATATGAAAAGCAAAAAATATATCATACTGGAAATATCGGCACAAAGTATCATTTCTGCCGCTATCCCAAAGGACGGCGGCTATCGCTTTTATCTTGACGCCTCCGATATAACCAAGGAATATTTGGTTGAGAACACGCAGCAGGACGATTGCCCGATCTTTTATCAGGCAATGCTCGTTATCGGAGAAAACCCTGACAAAGCAGAGTGGGTATCCGATAAACTGAAGGATATATTCGTCTATATTAATTTCTCCGGTGTGTTTGAACGCAAGCCCGTAGGCAGAGTGTCAGAATACCAAAAGATTGCCGAGTATATGTTTTGTCCGGAGGGCATCACTCTCAATTTTGGCAAAGAGGACAACCGATATATTGCATTTGAGCGTTCGGCGTCTATGAGCCGTGAAAATCGTCTGTCTTTTATCCGAGCGGATGTCTATGAGCCGTTGCGGGAGCGTATGATGCTCGGGTTGCACATCGGTTTGTGTCAGCTCAGCAAGCTATACGCGTATAATGCGCTGCTTTTCACAAGCGGAGCGCGTTATGACGATGATACTATTTTCAGCGATAAAAGAATTATCGTTATAAAGAACCCAAAATCGATCATTAAAAATGTTCCTATTGTTACCGTGTGCAGTAATGACAGTACAGGGGCCTTGCGTAAATATACACGGACTGAAGAAGTTAAGGATATCCTCATAACAGAGTTTGACGGAGAAGGCTTTGTTTCTCCGAGATTGGCGGATCGGCTGGATGCAGAGCATAATTCTTTTCAGATTCGTATGCCTTACATTAAGGGCGTTGTGCATCGGGTGGATTTTGCCGCGCTGCTTTCCGAATTGAATGTTCCCTATATCGTGGATATGTGGGGTAAGAGGCACAGCCCCGCCGAGGTGGATGTAATTCTGACCGAAAGTATGTTCAAGGGGCTTGGATGGATGACCGAAAACGGACTTTCTTGGGCGGAATATCTTGAACGGTGCAATAAGTACCGTCACGCGCTTTATATATCCGGTAAAAATAAGACCGAACCGCAAAATACAACGGAACTGAACTATCAGTTTCTGAATACGCTGTCAATGACTGATGATGAGTTTCGCCCAAAGGATCTTCCGCTTGGCTGGAAAAGCTCACCAAAATAGGACCGGCGGCATTGGATTACCAAAACGACCGAAACGGAATATTACCGTCTTGTTGCCGATTACGAAGCCCGCCGCAAATATTTTACCGATGAACTGCGAGAAAAGGAGTCGCTAAGCAGCCGACGGAGACAGCGGGCAGAGCTGCTTACAAAAAATGCTCTCTTTATTGACGAGCCTATCTATGCCGGAGAACTGAAAGACCGAGCCGAAAATCTGCTTGCAAAATATGCGGTGGGTAAGCTCTCGGTTGCAGGGGATAACCGTTATTTATCCGACGATCTGCTGCGTCTTATTGCCTGTATGGTCATGGACGCCGTCGGAGAAGGTGCGTCCTATCGCCGTCTGGAACGGGAATTTATCGAAGACCACTTTATTTATGCGCCTCAACCGAGCTATGAAACGGGGGAATATTACACCGTGCTGCGCAGTCCGCATATTGCGCGTAACGAGGAAGTCCTTGTAAAACCGATGGCGGCAGGCGAGCTGCGGGAGAAATACTTTTCTCATCTGAATTATGTAATTATGGTGGATTCCCGTTCCTTGATCCCCGAAAGATTGGGCGGTGCGGATTTTGACGGCGATATGGTAAAAACCGTTGCAGATCCGCTTATCAATCGCTGCGTTATGCGCAGCAGTACGCAATTGCCGCTTCTCAAAATACCCGCCGAACAGCCGCTTATAGCGGACGCCAACGACTGGTATGAGCGCTTTGCTACGGTCAGAAACACCTTTTCCTCCCGTGTGGGTCAGATCAGCAATGCAGCGCTTGGCAGAGGTATTATCGCCTATGACGAAAATACCGCCGACGAGGATAAAGAACGCTGTTTTCACGAGGTGGAGACGCTTGCCATATTAACGGGGCTGGAGATCGACTCGGCAAAAAGCGGCGTAAAGCCCAATCTGTCGGAGTATACGGAAAAGAAAACCGCTCGCCGCAGTATTTTTCTGCGCTATAAGTCGATTGCAGGCAGCGACGAGGAGCATCGGTGGTATGAGCCGTCCAAAAATGCCCGTCTGAAAAAATTCTTTGAAAGCATAGCTTGGAGCGATGTCAGCTCCAATTTGGAAAGGCTTCCGTATCTGGCATACAGGCTGAGGTGTGATACCGAAGCGGTCACGGTCACTCCCGTGTCGGAAAATCAAATGTTTCTGTTTGCCCAAGCGCCGAATTGGAAGGAGCATATTGATCCCGCAATGCTTGCCCGCATTGCAGAGCTGATTGCCGATTACGAAACTGCCTTGAATCGTGTGCGGTATGTTCGACATATTTCCACCGATATGAAGCGTAAGGGGGATATTTACCGCATATTGTTTGCTCGCGGTCAGGAAAAAGAGTATGCCGTAGATGAGCTGTATTCTGCATTTGAAGGGATGCTTCCGCAGCAGATACGAAAAGCGCGGCTTGCGCTGAGCGAAACCGGTTGGCATCTTGTTCCGCCGAAAGAACGCCTGAATGTGCTCGGCACTCTTGCCGGCGGTATGCGGGTCTATGCATATGCAGATGTGTTCTGCGATTTCCGTTGCGGCGGGTACCGTATAGTGGGCGATATTATTTGTGACCTTGACGATATGTACCGCAAAATAGGAATACAAAAGAATTTCTCAAAGCAAAAGGGTGACAGCAGGACGCTGCGAACATTGCTGTCGGGTGTGACTGCTGCATCGGACTATAAGGAGCAAATTATCCGCAACTGCCTGAGCATTATCCGCCCTATCGACGGGAAAAACTGCCTTGACTGTGCCGAAGTCATAAAATGTGCGGTTGCTCTCGGCAAACGGCAATTCATTCTTGAAGTGCTGCCATTTGCGGTATCTGAGCAAACAATAGACCGCAGCCATATATATGCCCGCAACAAACCGCAGAAGAAACGGAGGCTGTGGCGATGACAAACGAGTGGTTGGAATTTAAGGCATATACCGAAAAGCCGAAATATTCCGCCGTAAACAAGCACGATCTTTCCTACCTCGGCAGGTTTTCCTTTAAGACCGTGACCGACTTTGAAGGCTTCGGCAGAATACTGACGGTTCTGGCAAGGGGATACATTTTTCACGATAAAAACGGCGGTTTGCTTGCCGGCAATCCATACGCCCGTGTTGACTATGCACGAAAGGCGCTCCTTGCTTGGTGCAGTATCCTGGACAAGAATGAGTCAGCCCCTTTTGTGAACTTCGGAGAGCTTGCCGATAGGTTTCCCGAGCTTGTAAACAGCAAAGGCGAGGGATGGTATTACAGGCATATTCAAAATGTTATCCGGTTTGTAAAAAGGCATCCCGATGCTGTCAGCGCAAACGCAAAAAACACAGTGGCGGGAATCAGCAAAGGCTTTAAGGCGGAAAGGAAAAAGAAAGTCCGGCAACTGCAAGTGCCGATATTTGCGCTGAATACCAAAGCGGCGTGGGCGCTGCGCTTTGATGACATTCTTGCCGATGCGCTGGAGCTTGGCGCGCTTAGAACGGAGGAATATGCTTTGCCGCAGCCAAAATATGACGCTTTGAAAAGCCTTGACTTAAACACCGTTCCTTTAGAAGTCATCTGCGATACGGTTGCCTACTATGAAGCAAATAAAAGCAATGATAGTGAGTGGGTGGCACTGCCCGTTGCAAGCTTTGATTGCTATTACGGAAATACAAATTTCAGCAAAAAATGGCTTGCCAAAATCCCCGACGCTGTACTGACAAGAGAGGTGAGCAGCGGCGTCTGCCGAATTAAAGTCAATATCTGAAACACAAAAAAACCGATGAGTACAGAAAATCTGAAACTCATCGGGGCTCTCTTTATATCCGCACATTCGACAGGGAATGTGCGGTTTTTATATAATTATTTACGGCTGCGGCGACGCATTTTTTCAAACAAAAAGAGCCGCAGTCTTGTAAACCGCGGCTCAAAATTTTCGCAGAGTTTGGCACTCAACTAAAAACTCTGCGCAACAGCGCTTTTATGCCGCAGATTTTATGGTAACCAATCAAAAATGACACAGAAGCTTGACTGCTTAAAATTCAAAGCCCCACCGCTGCCAGTTTGTCCATATTTGACCGTTTCAGCTCCATAGAGGAGTGAACATATCGCTCCAAGGTAATGGTTGTATTGGCGTGTCCCAACACTTCGGACAGCGATTTGATTTCAAACCCGACCTCCACGGCTCTGGTGGCGAAAGTGTGCCGGAGCGTGTGAGCATGTACGCCCTCAAGCCCGCATTCTTTTGTATACTTTTCAATGCGGTATTGCAGAGAGCGAGGCTCCATATAGTTCTCCGTACCGGTAAGAATATAGGCGGCTGCATTGCGCACAGTAAATTTGCGGCACAGCGTTGCGGCGTAATCGGTCAGCGGAATGGTGCGGACAGATGTATCGCTTTTCGGTGCACCGATCACCACACGGGTACGGGTTTCGCTCTCCATTGCTGTGTCATGCAGGCGCTGGAGTGTGGCAATAATACGGATCGTCTGTTCCTTCAAATCAATATTGCCCCATTTAAGAGCGCACAGTTCGCCGATGCGCACGCCCGAAAGCAGCATAAGCAGTACGCCGAATTTGCAGGCATCGGTATCGGTTAGTAAATATCGTACAAGCTGCGTTTGTTCATCACGGGAAAGGACGCGCGTTTCTCGGCGGCTTTCCTTCGGGTAGTTAATTTCAACCGCAGGAAAAATCCCCGGCAGTTGTGCGGCAGTGTGTTTCAGTACGCCGTGCAGCACAACCAAAATGTCATGTGCGGTTTTGACGGCAAGCTCGTCCTCAAACAGCAGCTCATGGGTAAAGTCATCCACAACTCCCGTAGTAATGCCCATCGGAAAGCACCCGCCCAGCTTTGGCTTAATATGCTTTTCCAAAACCGTGTCATACTTGATGTAGGTAGATTCTCGTATTGTGCTTTTTCGCAAGCGTAACCATTCGTCGCAGTAAAAAGCAAAGCGATGGCGTGTACCGGTCTGCGGTGTCGGTTTGCCTGCAAGCAAAGCCGCCTTGTGTTTTGAAACTTTTTCTTTTGCCTCCTTATAGGTTTTACCGTAACAAAAGCCGTACTTGATTTTGCTGGACAGTTCATAGCCCTTGATATACCGAGCCTCCCAAAGTCCGTCTTTTCTCTTGAAAATGTTTTCACCCTTCTTCATCGTTTGAAGCATCCTATTTTTATTGTCCGATCGGACACCATATATTTTAGCAAGTAGAATTAACCGTTTTCTGACTGCGCATCTGACTGTCCATTCCTATCGGGGAGATAGTGTTCGCTTATGGCGTGACACCTTGTGACAACCAAAAATCCGAAATTTTCTTGAAAAATGGCAGAAATCAATCGAATTCACTTGATTTTTTCGAATAATGGTGTTATAATCTTTCCGGTTATGTGGGTGAATAGCGCTTACTTAACCGGCACAGAGTGATTAACTCTGCGAAAGAAATGCGTCGATCATAAATAACGAAATAAGTAATTGCTATGCAAAGGAGATGCGATAATGCTTCCGCAAAACGATAAGACCCAAGCATTGCGGCGGGAGTTAATTGAGGGGACGATCAAGACCGTTGCGGCCTTGGGGCTTGAAAACACAACAACAAACGCCATCTGCAAAATCAGCGGATTGAATGTTGCTATATTTACCAATGTTTCGAGGACAAAGAGGATTTGATTGCCAAATCCTTTGCGTTTGCCGACGAGGAATTCCTGTCGGTGATACTTAAGAATTATACCGTACTGAATTACGAAAGCCTCGATTACGAATCCCGCTGCCGTGTGCTGTTTACGAAATGTTGGGATTATTTAATGGCGCATCCCAACGAGCTGACATTCTATGTCCGTTACTATTATTCCATTTCATTTCAGAAGTATGCGTATACCGAACACATGGCACGGTATAAAAACCTGTTTGAAAAGATGAAAACCGCTTTCCCGGACTCGGTCGATGTCCAAAAGGTGCTGCACCACATCCTCGACACCCTGCTCGGTGAGGCGATGAAACAAATTGAGAACCCCAAGGTGGATAACAGCATTGCGGGTGTGCTGAGTTTCCGGCTGATCTTTTCCGTAGTGAAAAGCTATGTGAAGCAAACCAAGCTGGAGCCGCAGGAATAAAGAAATTACGAAAGGAGTGAGCCGAAGTGGAACAGAAAAAGAAAATCAAAATAATCATCATCGTTCTTGCCTGCCTGCTCGGACTTAGCCTTTTGGCGCTCGGCGGCACGGTTATATACAACAAAATAGCGAACAATACGCCTGCCACCGTAACCGTGCCGGATAATCTGATTACGCCGGATGAGGACGCGACCAAGCCCGACAGCAGCGATAGCAAAGCTCCGGACAGTTCCGATACACAAACGCCGAGCAGCTCTGCCGATGCTTCTTCCTCTGCCGTGCCTACGCAAAGCACGACCGCCGAAGCAAAGAAAGCAGCGACCATTGAACTGTATAACAAACAGCCGGAGGAAAACAAAGCGTTTACGGTAGGCAATATGTTCCCCGGCGATGTTGAAACAAAATACTTCCGTGTGCGGGTGTCCTATCACGATAAAATCACCGTGCATTATAAAGCCACCGTCCGCCCCGGTTATGAGAAATTAGCCGAAGTGTTGAAGGTGCGGGTCAGGCTGCTCACCACGGGCGAAATGCTGTATGACGGTTTAATGCGGGATATGCCCGAAAGTCTGACGCACAAATTGGCGTCCAAGAAATCTACCACCGACGAGCTGTATTACGAAATTACAGCATATCTCGATACAAGCGTAGGCAATGACTATCAGAACAAGGACTTGATTGCCGACTTCAAATGGTGGGTCGAGGAAACAGGAAACCTCGATGACTCTCCGCAGACAGGCGATACTTCAAACATTCTGCTGTGGGCGGTGCTTGCAGCCGGCTCACTCGGTATGATAATCATCCTGCTTGTAACCCGTAGGCGTAAGGAGGATGAGGAAAATGTCTGAAACAAAAACCGCTAAAAGGCTGACGGGCGGCATTATCGCCATTATCGTCCTTGCTGTTTGCCTTTGCATTACCACCTTCGCCCTTGTGTACGCTTCCGTTTCCGTCGAGAACAATCTGTTCCACACGGGCGAGGTCAAGATAAACCTCAACGACGGCAAGCCCGTCATTCGAGAACACGAATTTCTCTTTGAGCCGGGTATGACGGTTGTAAAGGACTTCTTTGTTGAGAACGACAGCACCTGGGATGTGTATTACCGCCTTTATCTCGATAATGTTTCGGGCGGGCTCAGCCGTGTGCTGACCGTGACGATAAAGGACGGCAATAAAGTTTTATACTCCGGCACGGCAAACGAACTGACAAAGCAAAATGTTGTCGCCGCCGATGATACCTTGAAAATCGGGCAGCGCCGCAATCTGACTGCGGTTTTTCACTACCCCGAAAACAGCGGCAATGAAACGCAGAACCTCAACCTCACCTTTACGCTGTGCGCCGAGGCAACGCAGACCAAGAATAATCCGAACAAATTGTTCGATTAAAAAAGGAAAGAACCAAGCAATGCAAACACCCAACAAAGAAACCGACAAATGCGCTTGCTGCGGCTGCGATACCGGCGTTCCGTTTGATATGCCTGTTTCCGAACGCAAGTATTATGAGGTCGGCAGCGGTCAGCTCTGCGGAAACTGTTACATAAAGCTGCACATTTATCTGGATGAATCGTATAGTCCGGAGCGGGACAAAGAAATGAATCTGCTCCTGCGTCTATGCCGAAACGATAAGGAGTGAGCAAATGAAAGCATTAAACATAATCCGCAGTATATTTGTGTGGCTGATGGTGGCGCTTGCCGTTTTTATGATGATATTCACCATTGTTTCGGTGTCCACCTTTGACCGCGCCGACCGCAATCTGTTCGGCTATAAGGCGTTCATCGTTTTGTCCGACTCCATGAGCAAGACCGACTTCAGCGCAGGCGATTTGGTACTCGTAAAAGAGGTTGACCCCTCCACCTTAAAAGAGGGCGACATCATCGCCTATACCTCGCAGAATACCTCCAACTACGGCGAAACCGTAACCCATAAAATACGTAAGCGTACCACCGACGCAAACGGCGAACCGGGCTTCGTCACCTACGGTACAACAACGGATACCGACGATGAAACAATTGTAACTTATCCGTATGTACTCGGTAAATATCAAGGCCGTATCCCGAAGGTGGGTACATTCTTTCAGTTTTTGAAAAGCACCCCCGGCTATATCGTTTGTATCCTCATTCCGTTTCTGCTCCTCATTCTGTTAGAGGGCATCCGCTGCATCCGTCTGTTCCGCAAATACAAAGCAGAACAGCAGGCGGAGCTGCAAGCTGAGCGGGATAAAATCGAGGCTGACCGTGCCGAAACACAGCGTATGATGCAGGAGCTGCTGGCGATGAAAGCGCAGATGGCGCAAAACGGCGGCGAAACGCCGAAAACGGACGACACTCCGTCCGACACCACTACGGTGTAACTCACTGTAAAACCAGTGTCTACATATTGTCATTGAAATTGTCATTGAAAAAATATTGAATAAGGAGGTAAAACAACAATGACAAGCAGTAACTCTACCAAGCGGGCATTGATTACCAGCGCGCTGGCGATCCTTATGTGCGCCGCAATGCTTATCGGCACCACCTTTGCGTGGTTCACCGACACCGCAAGCTCTGCGGTAAACAAAATCCAGGCGGGCAATCTGGATGTGGAATTGGAGTACAGCAAAGATTTCACCGAATGGAAAAAGGTGAACGATACGACTAAGGTGTTCGAGGACAGCACACTGTGGGAACCCGGTCGTACAGAGGTCGTATATCTTCGCGTCAAGAACGCAGGAACGCTTGCACTGAAGTATACGCTCGGCATTTATAACCTTTACAATAGCACCGGCAAAAATGTTTTGGGCAACAAATATAGTCTCAGCGACTATGTGAAGCTGGGCGCAGCGGAAGCCGATGCTGCATATGCAGACCGTGCGGCGGCTATCAGTGCTGTGCAAGACAGCGCCAAAACGCTTAATAGTATTGGAGACACCGGTGTTGTCGGTGCAGACCTTGCTACCAACACTACAAAGGTCTATGCAATGGTGCTTTATATGCCTACGGAAGTCGGAAACGAAGCTAACCCGAAAAATAATGATCCGTATTGGGCGGCAAAGGTTTCCTTCGGTATCAGTGTAAGCGCTACACAGGCAATGTCTGAATCGGATTCGTTTGACAATACATACGATAAAGATGCTGCCACCATTCTGTCTGCAATCAGCTTTTCTTCCGGAAAGCACGAAATCACCCAGAATATGCAGGCGAACGGACGCTTTGGCGCAGTACAGGCTGAAAGAACAGCTCAGTTTACAATCAATGCCGATGTATATGCCGTGTACAATAGGGATGCGAGCGGCACTACCGGCGGAGCCATGGCTGTTTGCGCCGACGGAGACAGCAAGGTTATCATCAATGGCGGTGATTTCCGTCAGGTCAGTGTACCTGCCGACGACCCTGTATGCGATCTGATTTATGCCCTCGGCAATGCTACGATCGAAATCAACGGCGGTACCTTCAAGGCAGTGACTCCCGCTAATACCTTGAACTGCAAGGACGGCTCCAATGCGAAGATCACCGTTAAGGGCGGTAGCTTCTATAAGTATGACCCGTCTAATCCGACCCTTGGAGACAACGAAGTTGTCGTTGCTGCAGGCTACCATGTAGTACAAGACGGCGACTGGTTCAATGTTGTTGCCGATTAACTGAAAATCACAAAGAAATCAAGTCCTCTCCGCCTTCGGGCGGAGGGGCAATCAAAGGGCATAGGCGAGGGCGCGTATGTCTTTTGATTGCCTTGG
>ERZ772893.2630-NODE-2630-length-14095-cov-5.277279_pt1 | contig 14095 bp, 18 predicted proteins | sample MGYA00511482_ERZ772893 | MGnify/ENA primary metagenome ERZ772893 (study PRJEB29015, sample SAMEA2737687) | human gut metagenome | biome: human gut; feature: human-associated habitat; material: faeces | place: China | collected 2012 ...
CGACAGAGCGCGAGCGTGCCGCGTTTCTTATACCCTGCCAAGGGCTACGGGGATTAGATACAATTTTCTTCGCTAACTCTCAATTTTGCAATCTTTACCATCAAAGCAGAAAATATGTCTATGGTGTACAAATATTATGAAAAAAGCTGAACTTCCTCCTACTTTTTATCCTTTCGCAAATACATCAAAATTCCATGGATCACTCTGCCAAGGCATGCTCCCACCACTGCCCCGGCAATGGTGATTCCCAGTATTTCCACATAGCGAAATCTGTTTGCCGAAAATGCCCATACGCATGCTACGATGCCGCACAAAACGATCAATCCGATATAGATATCCTTTATACTCTTATTCTCCCTCGAACTCCCGGATGACATCGCATCATTTCCCACCAGTTCATCAATGCTTATGTCGAATTGCTTTGATAAGAGAATTAATTGCTCCGGATTCGGCGCCGTCTCTCCTAATTCCCAATTTGATATGGTCTGCCTTGTAACATTAATTTTTTCTGCCAGCTTCTCCTGCGAAAGCCCCTTCTTTTTTCTTAAGGTCTGAATATTGTTTCCTAACTGCATCCGTCACCTCTCCTTTCGCATGAAGTATAGCATGCAATAGCTATGCAGTACTATCAACATCTCTGGGAAATTGCGCAAAGGAACTTAACATTTCCGCAAACCTCAGAGTTTCTACTGATTTGCCGGTTTCTCCGGTATTCGGCATTGTCCACATGTTTCGAGTGTTCCTATGTACCATTTCAGGATTGCTGCCACAAAATTGCTACTACCAAAAACATAATTGCAAAACCAAATTCAATCACTGTCGTGAACCTGATTCTTCTCTTCAAAACACATACTCCCGGATGTTTTGAATGAATATAGATGGGATAAGTGTTCCCTTCTGTCATCCTCCGCAGCAGGCGATAGGGTACCGTCAATGTGGTCTGCTCATGGTAAGCCGTGCCGTTACAGACGTATTCAAACACCGGTGCATAGCTGGTAATACCATAGCGTCCAGGGTAGCTGTTATATCCGCAATAGATAGCTTCTATCTTCTGATTGCAGCAAAATACAGCATAGATATCATTCACACCCAGTAAAAACAGAAACAATCCAAACACGCTCATAATCAGCAGCGCTTCGAGAGCTTCATTCCCTACAAACAAAATAACAAATGATGTGATGGCAAAACTAGCAAATGTCAGGATGATGTCCAGACATATAAAAGGTACAACCTTATATCTCTTATTTTTTATAATGATAACGGTAGATACTCCAAACAATAATGTCAATATGTATACCAGAGCTTCCATTACCATATCCCTCTCCTCCGATCCAATAAGCAAAATTTATGAGTTTTTCATTACCCAGGCAAATGCCTTCGCGGTCCGCAGGCCCGGATCTCTGAAATGATTCCCCGGATTCCATTCCAGCGTACTGCCGATCCCACACTGCTGCAGCCACGCATGTGCCTCCCGGATACAGTCACCTACAGTAGCCATAACAGGATTTTTCGTCTTTTCCTCTTTGTCCCCCAGGCTTAAGTAAACTGCCCGACTCTGATTCTCGTGCTCTTTCATATAGGGCAGAAACCCTGGGAACCACACCGAGGGCGATGCCGCCGCTATCCCCGCAAACCGATCCGTCTGATAAGATGCCCACAGAGAAAACAACCCTGCAAGAGAATATCCTCCAAGATAATAAGTTTTACTTTCATCCGAGCATAAACGCAAAATTTCTTCTAACAACGAGGCTGCACCATCGCCAAAATCCTCTTTTCCGAACACCGCCGGTGATCGCCACGGAGACAGATCGAGGTTCCAGTCATCCACCTTCACCGCAATCATTTGAAAATCCAATGCTGTCAGTTTCCGGATCTGTGCCACTTCGCCCTCTATTTCCGGAAGATCATGATCTCCCACGGGCTGGATCAAAACAATGGGAGCCTCCGGATTCCCATATTTATATTTAGTCATGCCGTCCTCTTTCTCTATCAAATATCCTTTTCTATCAAGTATCCATTCTATTTTATCAGTTTCAGAATCCTTTGCCTGTTATATCGCTGCATGATCACAAACATCATATCAAACATGGCCGCAAGGATCGATGTAATGATAAATGCCGGATATCCACCCAGCCAATGACCTGCCACAATCGGTGCAAAGCTGAGCACTACGATCGTCTCATGCCCCAGTTCCGCCTGACATGTGACCTGCGCTATTTCCTCCCAGGTGTGTTGTCTCGGATCAAACAGGCTGGGATTATAGGTAGGCATACAATTCTTCCATTTTTTCACACGCAGCTTTTCATATAATTTCATTTCGGATTTACTTACCTGATACCAGTGTTTTCTGTAATCTGCCCTGTTATGCATGATAGAATTGTAGATAAATGCTACCACCCATCGCATGATAAAATGATAAGCAGTGGTTCCAAAGGTAATGGCAATCGTCAGCCAGATTCCTAACAAAGTTTTTTGATATAAAATAGCCGTGACCATGGTTCCGATCAGGAACACGACAGGCGCTGCCTTTAAAAAATTTATCATAGGTCATTCTCCGTTTTTTCCAACTTCATATACCCATTTTCTTAATGAGTTTTGAATAAATATGTTCCACGAACCATGGTTCCGTAGATTTCTCCAAAGCATCTTCCGGAGAGAACCAGGCCACACCGCTGTTCTCATCTGCCTTTACGGATACTTGCTCTTCCGAATCTGCCTCCAATAAATACGTGATATTCAGGTGCAAATGGCTGGACACATAGTTTCCTTTTTTCACATGTCCATCCACCGTCAGAGATTCCAGAGAAAAAATCTCCTCTGATACTGGTCTCACATTGGAAATTCCCGCCTCCTCCTTCACTTCCCGGATGGCAACAGACAGCAGATCTGTCTCCCCATCCGCATGTCCTCCCAGCCAGGACCAGGAATTATAAATATTATGATATACCATAAGCACCTTGCTTCTGTCCTTATTTACCACCCAGGCAGAAGCCGTAATATGCGCTACAGTATTTTTTCTGGAAAATGCATTCTCATTGTCCCTGATCCATCCCAGAATCAAAGCTTTGTCCTTTTCTTCCTGTTCATTGAATGGGGGATAGTTTTCTATTTGTCTGATGGAATCCTCTCGTGTCATTTGGTTATCTCCCTATTTTCAAACAACCGGTCAATCTCCTGCCAATCCTTACATCTCACAAACCTGTCATTGGGAAGCTCTGCCCGGCTGTTCCATGGCCGGTCGAACACGGCTGTCCTGCAGTTGTCAAAATGTATTACATGCTCAAACGCCGCCGGAGAATCCTCTACCGCAAAATCAAAGGTCATGTTGTAAAGTTCCGCCAATGTCATATTATATCTATAATCCTGTTTCGCTGTTTCGCGCCCGTATTTGTCTACGCAGAACAAGGGAACTCTTTCCAAATGATGTTTATCAAGCCATTGCCTCGATGGTTCGTAGGAATTGAACGGCCTTCCGGTAATGATAAAAACCTCGTGTCCCTGATCCACCCACTTATTAATTACCTCGGAAGCCCCCGGCGTCTCCTCATAATGCAACAGATTTTCCGGTAAATGCCCCGCCTTCATTAAGACTTCATACTGTGCATCATTCAGGTCAAAGGATTTCTGCAAATTGAAAAATTGAACCTGCCGATAAGGGACCTCAATGCCGAACATTTCTTTCGCAATTTTTGTAAAATATTCTGCGGTTTCACATAATACATCGTCAAAATCTATGTAGATTTTCATCATTTCTTTTCTCCTATACCTTCGCATTATTCTTCTAATAGATTTTTAAACACCATTGTGATTTCCGACTCTCCCCCATGGTTCCATTTAAACTTAACATCACTTCCTGCCTTTGGTTTTTCATTAATATCCCCCGCCAATTTTGCAGGAATGAGTTTTTCCCAATAACGTACATTATATATATCATTTTCTACAGATTCAACCACACCTAAATGTTGCTCAAAAATCTGCATAAAACCCTCCTTAACTTTTACTTTGCGGTACTCGGGAAACTCTTCACTGATTCTAAGCAACGCTGCTTCATCACCGAGCTTTTCAAAATCAGAACTTTCAATGAGCTTTCCTCTGATTAATGAAAAATCAGCATTTAATGGTAATACCATTATTTCATCAAATGATTTTCCCCTGGCATCTGTAATTTTATATTTGGAAGCTCTCTCAAATCCAAAACGCGGATAATAATAAAGTTCTCCAATAATTACAATTCCAGCTATTCCCTGCTTTTGGGCCAGTTTTATTGTTTCACGCATAAGCGCTCCACCGATATCGTTTCCTTCCCATGTTGGTTCAACTGCTAATGGTCCAAATGTAGCAATTTCATGCCTACTTTTTCCGTCTACGATCCACGCTTTTGTGTAATATATGGCTCCGACAATCTGGCCATCAATTTCTGCAATTCGGCTTATTTCCGGTATGTATTCTTGAGAATCACGAATAATGCGAGTCAATAAATGCTCCGTGCATCCGGGCCAATATTTATTCCAAAAGCTTCTCATTATCATTAATTCCGTTTTTTTATAATCTTCTTCGGTCTCTTGTCTAATGATTAAATTATTTATCATTGTATCCTTTTCCACTCCACAGGCCTCAATTTTCCTAACCATTTAAAACTAAAATTTGTCAGTTGAGTTCATTTTCCTCCTCATCATTGAAAATATACTTCGATGTTTCCTTTGCAAGGATTTTAATCTTTCAATTCTGCCTCAATCTCTTCAATTGTAGGCAAGCTTCCCTTAAATTCTTCTGGTATCAACTTAGATAATTCATAGCTGGATATTCCCAAAGGTTGACTTGTTGATTCCAGTGCATACTGTGCCTCGACTTTATCCATATCTTTACAGATTAACAATCCTAAAGTTGGATTATCATTCTCTGTTTTCATTTGGTGATTAATTGCGACAACATACGTTCCAAGCTGTCCGGCATAAGATGAGTCAAATTTACCTGTCTTAATTTCTACAACTACATAGCAATGTCTTTGTGTATTGTAAAACAACATATCGATGAATTTCTCTACTTCCCCCACTGTGATACGGACTTCGCGCCCCATATAAGCGAATCCTGTTCCGAGTTCTATTAGAAAGTTGTTTACTTTATTAATTAATGCATCCTTTAATTCCTTTTCATCATATTGTTCCCGTAATGTCAAAAAATCAAAATTGTACGGATCCTTTGTAATTGCCTGCGCCAAATCACCTTGCACTGAAGGTAATGTATTTGCAAAATTTGTTATAGCTTTTCCTTGTCTTTCAAATAAATCCGTATCTAAAAAATTTACCAGGACATCACGAGACCAATTATTTTCTAGTGTTTTTCTCACATAAAACAATGCCTTATCCACATTGTTTTTACATTTGTCTATTATTGTTCTATTATGTCCCCAAGGAATTCTAAAAACGATAGTCGAATCGTCCACAGCTTGTGGACGATTTCCGGCACAAGGATATAATTCATAGAAATAACGCATATATTTTAAATTGGTTGGTGAAAATGACTTAACATCCGGTAATACCTTTTTTAAGTCATCACTAAGTATCTTATAAAATCCTGATCCATATCCGTATTGCTTGCTCATGGTTGAAATATCTTTTCCAAGTTTCCAATAAAAACGTAGCATTTCATCATTTATTTTTACCGCTGCACGAATTTGGCTCCTTTTAAATTCATTTGATATTTCTGTTATCCAATCTTTGTATGATTCACCATCGACAATAACCAATTTCTCCATTATTTCATTCCCCTCTATAAATTATTTTTTCCGTTTCACCACAACTTTTATCACCGCTCAAATCACCAATACCGCAAGAATAACCACACCATGACCCAAAATACTGCTATGCTACGGAGTTGAGATCAACGCATACAAATTGTTTAGCACATATTCCATACTTGTTCTACTGCCCAATTTTGCATTTCCAGGCACATTTTTCCTCTAAGATCTTCATATTTAACCCATCTAAACACATGGTCCTGCTCCACGGGTTCTCTTACTTTTTTAACCAGTTTTCCTGAATAATAAACTTGAATGGGATGAAAGAATCCAATCGTAGGATGTTCATAATACGTTTCTGCAGAGCATACTCTTTCTTTTATTTCAACTTGCTATCCCGCTTCTTCTATACATTCCCGAATAATACATTGGTTATCTGTTTCATCTCCGTCAATTCCACCACCTAGCAGGAAGAGCCCCTTAGGGGTTTCTACAACACCTATCTCTTCTCCCTTTATGGGAATGATATAGGCGCCTCTTCTATCCAGATAAGCTACATTTTCTTCTTTTCCAAAAATTCTATGCAAATTAGCCTCCTTAGGTTCTGAATTACCTCTTAATAACAAGCCACTCTCCGTCCTCAATGACATATTGAAATTCCATTAACTCATCATCCAGCATTACTTCTATCAGATCCTCGAAATCCTCAACTAAGTTGACTTTGGAAAGTTCCCTCTCATCTATCCAATGCATGGTTCCTTCCTCGGAACTGCGTAAGTCTCCCTCAAATTCCTCTGTTTCAAAGAGGAAAACGATATAGCGCCCTTCTTCCAGTGGGAATTGTTTAACTCCACATAGATGTGGATGGCTGATCGTTAATCCGGTTTCCTCCTGCATCTCTCTTATCACCGCATCCACGATGGATTCCCCCGGCTCGATATGACCTCCCGGAAGTGTATATCCCTTCCAGTCATTTTTTATTCTGTCCTGTAACAAGTATCTGCCATTTTTATGTATTAAGCATAAAACGGTAAGTTCGACGCTTTCTGTTCTCATTTACTTTCTCCTTCAATGTTTTCGACAATTTGGGAATTTCCACGCTGCCATACCATTACATAGTCTTTTTCCCCGGTAACTTCATCCAATCCTTCTCGTTGGATTTCAAAACCTTCTCTTTGATAAAAGCGAATTGCATGTGTATTCTTTTGGTAAACATTTAAGTATAATTTCGTCTTTTTTTCTTTTACAAAATTCAACAGAAGCTTACCTATACCCTGCGACTGCATTTCATCACGGACAAAAATGCCTTCCACATATTCATCATTTAACCCTATAAAGCCTTCTATCTGGCAGTCATTCTCATACACATAGACCTCTGCCTGTGGCAACATTTCTTTCACTAAATCAATATTATTTTTCCAATATTGACCCGGAATAAAATTATGTGCTTTTAAGTTGGTATCTAACCATATATCAACAACTCGTTCGATATCTGCTTTTTGTAATGCTCTGATCATACTTCTTCAAACACCCTGTTCTGCTACAATTTAGAAAACCACCTCGAAGATCGTCCCTCCGGATGGATTGGACTTCACTGTAATACTGCCATCATGCACTCTTACAATTTCGCGAACCAGGGCAAGTCCAAGCCCTACTCCACCCAGCTCCCGGCTTCTGGATTTATCCACCCGGAAAAACGGTTCAAACACTCGCTCCTTAAGTTCCTCAGGGATTCCGGCTCCCGTATCCTCTACTGACAGATACACATGGTTTTCCTTCCGGTCTGCGGTTACTGTGACCTGCCCGCCCGAATGATTATATTTTATGGCATTCTCAACAAGATTGTATACCAGCCGGTAAATAAGGATGTCACTTCCGACCATCGTTATATCCTTGCATTTTCCGATCAGTCTTATATTTTTGCCCTCTGCAAGAGGTTCCAGATCCTCCAAAACCTCATCCACCAGAGCATCTAAGATGATTTCATCATCCCGTCCTACCGTCTGAAGCTCACTCATGTCGAGAAGTGTCTTTACCATTTTGTTGAGTCTGTCGTTCTGTTCGGTAACCATCTTTATCATCTGTACCGTGTCTGCATCATTGTCCGAATGACTGTTGGAATGATACAGATCAAGCTGTACCTGCATCAGGGCTAATGGCGTACGAAGCTCATGGGCTGCATTTGCAGTAAATTGTCTCTGTATCTCAAATGCATCCGAGAGGCGTTCCAGCATACGGTTATACGAAACGCTAAGCTGGTTCAGTTCCTTCACCTGGTTTTCTTCTATCCGTGAATCTGCCAGATTTTGCGCCTGCACCTTTTCGATCTTATCAGAAAGCTCTCTGATCGGTCTGAGTGCATGCCCACTTATAAAATAGGTAGCCACTCCACCCAGAAGAGCCAATACTGCTGAAATGATCAAGCTGTTTTTCCTGTAATCCGCCTTATTATTATACACCTGAACAGAAAAGTCATTGGCGAACTCATCCCATTTGTCCTCCGGAATGCTGATATATATTTCCTCCGCATCGTCCGGCTGATCATCTCCCCGTGTATCCACAGCCTCCTGCAGGGAATCCATATAATATACACCGTTTTTATAGACAAGCATCGTCACGCATCCACATATCACCGCTATATATAATGTAATGATGCAGGTAAGTCTCCACTGCAGCGACATTTTTTTCATCTATCGGACTCCTCTCGTATTTTATACCCTTCTCCCACCTTGTTCAGAATCGGATCATATCCCAGCACAGCCTTAAGCTTTTTTCTAAGGGAAGACATGTGTACTCTGATCGCTCCGCTAAAGCTATCCACAGATGCATCCCAGACATGCTCCATCAATTCCTCCTGACTTACCGGTCTGCCCATGTTCAGAAGCAGATATTCCAGAATACCATTTTCTTTTCTTGTCAGGGATACCATTTCTCCTTTTGCATAAGCCTCACGCCTTACGGTATCGAACTTTATCTCACCGCTTTCCAGACATACATCCTTCTGTACAAACTTCCTTCTGGTCAGGCTTCTGATACGTGCCTCAAGCTCCTGTAAATGGAATGGTTTTTCCATATAATCATTTGCCCCTGCATCCAGCGCCTCAACCTTATCCGCTATCTGCCCTCTTGCAGATAATATAAGAACCTTCGTCTCCTCATTTTCCTGCCTGAGCTCCTTCAGGATCTCCATTCCATCCATGCCTGGCAGATTCAGATCAAGAACGACCAGATCATAGTTCTCCGTCAGGATACCTGCAAGCGCTTCTTCCCCATCATAGCAGGTATCCACCTCATATCCTGCGTCATACAGACTTTTCGCAACTGTATCACATATTTCTTTTTCATCCTCAACAATGAATAATCTCAAAATTCCTTCCCCGTCCTTAACAAAGATTTTACAACAATTATTGTATAATAGCGAAGTCAACTGGTCAATAAATACCACGATCGAAAGGAGTAACAATAACTTGAAGTGCAGAAAAATATCTCAGATCGTTCTGCTCGTCACCGGGATCACTATGATCGGCTACGGTGCAGTCAGAGGCGAAGCTGCTGTCGTGCTTGGTAAAGCAATAAAATTATGTCTGGAGTGTGTCGGAATTGGATAAGAGAAAAAAATCACTGTCAGGGCAGACAGCCGGGATACGCGGGTGGATACAGGCTGCTGCCACACTGCTTACTAATATTCACATCCCTAATTTTTTTAAGGGCAAAATATATCAGGGAAACGCTAAGACCGTATGTGTACCGGGATTAAACTGTTATTCCTGTCCCGCTGCCACGGGAGCATGCCCCATTGGCGCATTTCAGGCGGTGATCGGATCCTCCCGATTTAAATTTTCATATTACGTCACGGGATTTTTTATTTTACTGGGTGTGACACTTGGAAGATTTATCTGTGGATTTTTGTGTCCGTTTGGATGGTTTCAGGATTTACTTCATAAAATCCCGGGAAAAAAATTTTCCACAGCCAGACTGAAGCCGCTAAGATATCTGAAATATATGATTCTTATCGTTTTCGTTATCCTTCTGCCGCTGCTCGTAACGAACTCTATAGGAATGGGCGACCCTTTCTTCTGTAAATATATTTGTCCACAGGGCGTTCTGGAGGGAGCCATCCCGCTTTCCCTGGGAAATGCAGCCATACGGTCCGCACTTGGAAAACTCTTTACTTGGAAATGCTTTATTTTGATCACAGTTGTCGTGTTAAGCATTTTATTTTACAGACCCTTCTGTAAATGGATCTGTCCTCTCGGGGCGATCTACTCATTATTTAATAAGGTCAGCCTTCTTAACATTAAGGTAGAGGACAGCAAATGTATCGGTTGTGGTCAATGTTCAAGGGTATGTAAAATGGATGTGGATGTTTGCAGGCATCCAGACCATCCGGAATGCATACGTTGCGGAGCCTGCATAAAGGCTTGTCCCAAGGATGCGATCCACTACCGGTTTATGGGAAAATAATCTTATTACGATTACTTAAAGGAGAATATAATCATGAAAACAAACAAAAAATTCCTTACTATTTTAACACTTTTAACACTCTGCATAGCTTTATTGCTTACAGCCTGCGGCGCAACGGATGCTGCCGGCACGGACAAAACCAATGAGTCTCTGACGGAAACCGGCACAGTATCCGCAGACAGCTCCAACACTTCACTGGATGATCTGTACCAGCAGGAGAACCAGATTTTTGCAGATCATGAGGCTGTATGGAACAAGGTATTCGGCATGATGAGCAAAAGTGGTGCTGATCCCAGCAAAAATTATGCTGATTATCTGGCTGATACCGTCGAAGCAAACAAGGACTCCTTTACAGAGGATGAATTGAAAACGCTTACGGATGATATGGAAACCATACGGAAAATCGAAGAACAGATCGCAGAACTGGAACAGGGAACTACCGCAGCCGATCATAATGCTCCGGAAAACAATTCCGAAGCTGCATCTCCCTTCCGGAATTTCTCCGGTCAGGATTTTGATGGTAATCCTGTCGATGAAAGCCTGTTTTCCGGCAATGCAGTAACCGTTGTCAATTTCTGGTTTACCGGCTGTAAGCCCTGTGTTGCTGAGTTGTCTATGCTGAACGAATTAAACAATACGCTCAAAGAAATGGGGGGCGAAGTCATCGGCATCAATACCGAAACCTTCGACGGCAATGAAACTGCCATGAAAGAAGCTGCCGCCGTTCTTGAAAGCCAGGGTGCAAAGTACCGCAATATTTCCATTGACTCTGCTTCCGATGCGGGTAAATATGCCTCTGATATTATGGCTTTTCCTACAACCATACTTGTCGATAGAAATGGCAATATTGTAGGGGATCCGATCCTTGGGGGAATTGATAACCAGGATAACTATGACTCTCTGATGCAGCAGATTCAATCGGTAATTGATGCAGACAGCGCAAACCAATAATGCAAAACACTCCCTACGAATTCTTCATTCACCTGTTGACACCGGCAATTGATTTTGATATTATTTATCAAGAAATGAATATTCCATGAGGGAGTAGTTAGCGCGAAGGTGTGATTTGTCAACATTCTGATTATAATTTTAGAGTATAATCTGGCAAATCTTAAATAATGAGACTCATGTATATCTATTAACGGTCTGTGTATAATACACACTGGCAGATAATTGATATACATGAGTCTTTTTCATCTCTGTCGATACTTATCATCGCACAGCCTTAGGCTGACAACACTATAATGGATCACGCAAAGGAGAAAAACATGGAGAAACTTATTAACAATGCCCCGTTTGCCCTTGTTCTTGTATTCCTTGTAATCGGTTTTGTACTGCTGATTAAAGGTGCGGACTTTTTCGTAGAAGGAAGCTCCAGTGTAGCGAAGAGACTGCATGTTCCGTCCATCATCATCGGTCTTACCATCGTAGCAATGGGAACCTCTCTCCCCGAGACAGCGGTCAGTGTATCGGCTTCTATCACAGGCAACAATGAGCTTGCGGTCAGTAATGTCGTCGGTTCCAATATCTTTAATCTGATGGTCGTGATCGGCGTATGTGCAATGATCGCCACCGTAGAGGTTGCGCGGGAAACTATCCGGAGAGATATCCCCCTTTCCCTGATCTGTGCCGGTCTTTTACTGCTTTTGGGGACCATGGGACTTGGTGATCAGGCCAACATGACACTGGGACATTTCGATGGTGTAATATTCATAGGTCTTTTTGCCGGATATATCTTCTACATGATCAGAATTGCCTTAAAGGCAAATAAAGAAGGAAAAAAAGTAGAGATTGAGGGCGGTTCCAATGAAGAGATCAAGCTGATCTCCGTACCGCTCAGCATTGTTTTCATTGTCGGCGGTGCTGCTGCGATCGCCTTCGGTGGGGATCTCACTGTCGATGCTGCATCCAGAATCGCAAGCGACCTTGGAATGACGCAGACGCTGATCGGACTTACCATCGTTTCCATCGGTACATCTCTTCCGGAGCTTGTGACTTCCATCGTTGCAGCCAGAAAAAATGAAGTCGATATGGCACTGGGTAACGCCATCGGTTCCAACGTATTTAACATCCTGATGGTACTGGGTATCGCTTCCGCCATCAGTCCTATCAGCATCATTACGGAAAACATCATTGATCTGTGTGTACTGATCGCATTTACTGTATGTGTATGGATCTTCGCAGGAAGCAAAAAGAAAATCGGAAGAGTCGAAGGCTTCTGTATGGTTGCACTTTATGCAGTATATGCAATTTATATTATAATCAGATAAATGAGGGATATACAAATGATATTGTTTTTTAAAGTATTTCTCACGGAATTCATCGCTGAGATGGGCGACAAGACACAGCTTATGCTGATCGCCCTTACTTCAAAATACAAATTAAGAGATATTATACTGGGAACCGCTGCCGCAATCCTGGTACTGAACGGTCTGGCTGTCCTCGCCGGCGGGCTCGTCAGCGAATTCATTCCCGGCTGGCTCATCAAGATCATTGCTGCACTTGCATTTCTGTATTTTGCCGCATCAACACATGCAGGTAGCAATGATGAGGAAGAGGAAGGCAGCGGCAAATCCAGGATCCGGTTCGCACCGCTTGCAGTTTTCTGTACCTTTTTCGTAGCCGAGCTTGGAGATAAGACACAGCTTACCGCCATCACCTTCGGCGCCAATGAAGGTATGAGTTCCGCACTGATCGTATGGATCGGTTGTTCTCTGGGACTGTTTTTAGCAGATATCCTGGGAATGCTTTTAGGCTATCTGTTAAAGAGCAAGACACCGGAAGGGCTGCTCAATACTCTAGCCTTCACCATCTTCTCTGTATTCGGCATCTTCACACTGTATCAGGGACTGAAGCTCATCAATACAAATGTCCGTTCCATCCCGGTATTGCCGATACTGATCGCTGCAACGATTGCTTTTGCCGGTATCTGTGTGTACCTGTTTTTAAAGAGAGAGAAAAAGGCAAAAGCAGCAAACTAAAAACGAACCCCATTCTGTTTTCACGGAATGGGGTTTATTTATCTATTCCGTTCGGAACTCAAAAGAAAAATAGTACACATAATCATCCATTTCAAGGGCATCCAGCTGGTCGTTCACAATATAACTAAAATCAAAAGTTCTCGCTTCGTCATTATCATAGATCAGCGCAAGAAGCGGCTGCTGTTCATCATAGACAATATCTGTTTTCTCCTGAATTTCCGTTGCAGCTCTTCCATATCCATAGTGCTCTCCTTCCGGAACATCCTCCAGGATTGGGATTAGCATATCTCCCTGCGATTCATCATCTGCAATAATAATTTTCACGGTACGATCCTTAAACTGCGGTACAATAATAATCGTTCCATTCTGCGGTGAATCCATTCCTTCATACGAAAGCCCTGCCCTTTGTCTGTCTACCAGCTTTCCTTCCCGGTATTGCCAAATATGAATATATAGAGTTTTAAATTCATTCGTTGCCGTGTATTTATACATAAAGGCACCGTCTACGCCTGACAGCATTTCCGCCGTTTTCATTTCAATACTGTCCTTGTCCACCGGAACGATAAAGTTCTGTGGCATATTTTTCCGGAATATCATGATTCCGACCGTCAAAACAACAATCGCCGCCGTGACAAGCAGAATATCTATAATGTATTTCAATCGTTTTTGCTTCTGCTTACTGTCCGTTGCCAGCCCGATAATATTTTCTTCCGATTTTTTGGCAATATTTTCCCGGACAATATCTTCTCCTGCCAGGAATTCATTGATGCTGATACCGAGGATCTGGCAGAGTTCCGAATAGACGGATACATCCGGCAGACACACGCCCGTCTCCCTTAATTAAAGATATTGTTGGGTAAAAAAGAAAGGTCAGTCGATTTTGCCGATGAAGCGGTAGTAGATTTCTACTTCC
>ERZ772893.2645-NODE-2645-length-13999-cov-3.890347_pt1 | contig 13999 bp, 6 predicted proteins | sample MGYA00511482_ERZ772893 | MGnify/ENA primary metagenome ERZ772893 (study PRJEB29015, sample SAMEA2737687) | human gut metagenome | biome: human gut; feature: human-associated habitat; material: faeces | place: China | collected 2012 ...
TTCCAATAATGAAGATACTCCTGTTCTTATAGAACCGGGAGAAACACGTTATTGGATGCGAAAAATTAATCCTCTCAAAAATGATGATACAAGTTTTCTTCAAAAACTTATCACGGAAATTCCAGCATTCCTTTACTTTCTTCAACACCGTCAACTCACTACGGACAAAGAAAGCAGAATGTGGTTCAGTCCGCAACAGATACATACGCCAGCTCTCGACAGGATTATCAATTGTAGCAGGAATCATACAGAAATAGATCTCGCTGAAATCTGCATAAATATCATGGATACCATGAGCCAGGATAAATTGACTTTCTGTATTAATGACATTCAACAGTTATTAATGCTTAGTAATATCAAGGTTGAAACCTATCAGATTCGAAACATTCTAAAAAGGAACTGGAGACTTACACCTACTGACAATTCTCTTGCTTATTCAACCTTCATAAAAAACTTCCCTCCAGGCCCACCGTATCGAGAAGAAAAGAAAACTGGCCGCTATTATACCATTACAAAAGAATTTCTTAAAAAGTTCCGATGATTTGATGAAATGATGAATATTGTATTTAAACAAAAGGGAATGAATGATTTATAACTCATCAAATTTTCATCATAATTCAGCATAAAGACTCAATGTTGCTTTATTTGAGGCATTGAGTCTTTTTTTCTTCCCTATTATTTAAATAAATCCTTAATAGTTTTTCCTACGAACAGCACTTCTTTATTAATTGCATTTTTTAGTATTGCCTTTGTTATATTTTGTGCATCAATTTTAAATTGTTTTATTTCTGTATGATTTTCTTCCTCAAATTTCACTTCTTTAATCTTAATGTCTCCCCATTCTGTTTTTACATAAGCATCCTCAAAAGGATAAACATAGCCATCATCTTGCTTGGAATTTTTAGGCAACCCATCTTCCAATTTTTGTATATCTGCAATAATCTTACCTTCAGAATTCCTAATCGTATCCTCCTTAGTAGTTAAAGGGATATGGGTAGCATTAATCCATTTACCACAAACGGGGGAACAGAGCCAATCTAATCGTTGCTTATATGATTGGATATTTAAATCATGTGCTTTAGCCCAATCTTCATCAACCTGAAAAAGTCTATGTCTAACAGAACTATCAATAGTTAATGTGGTTTCAGCAACAATTGCCTCTCCATCTTCTGGTTCTCTTAATTCCATTAAATCAATTCCGTAATGCTCACCATATTTCTTTGCCCCCTCTTGATAACCCTTCTTGGTAACCATAATGCCTTTTACTTCTTCCAAGTCATAAAGGACACCAAAAAAGTCTCTCACTTTACCAATAGATACTGTATGGTTATAATTCTTACATTCTATTGCAATCTTGAATATAGTATTATCATATTGATATTCCCAGTATACATCTATTTGATGCTTCTGGCCTGACTTTCCTATCAATTTCACATTATGCATAACCTCTATATTCTTTACATACAAATTCTTCAAAATCTCATTATAAATCTCTTGAGCAAATTTCTCATATTCAATATTATCATTCATAAAAATCAATTTTAAGATTGTCTATATTTCAAAAGTAAACAATTTATCTTAATCAAAATCTCCTAGATACATTGTTTTCGACTATAATACAGTATGAAATTGAATTATACGCAATAAAATTTCCTTTTACGGCTAATTATTAATTAAAACTCAATTGCTTTTTTAGGCAAAAGGATTATATTTGTATAATTGTTAATTAAAGATGAGATATGTCCAACAAAAAAATAAACCGAATCAAGGTGATGCTAGCCGAGAAGGAAAAGACCAATAAATGGCTGGCAGAACAAGTGGGGAAAGATCCTGCTACCATCTCCAAATGGTGTACAAATACGGCACAACCCAGTTTAGAAATGCTACTTCAAATAGCTAAAGTGCTTAATGTGGAGGTTAAGGACTTGCTCAGAGAGTCTGATGAATAAGATTTCTATATACTAAGTATTCTCAAATAAATGCAGAATGTCTGCATTCTTAATTTAAACCTTTGCTTATGATATTCTCATATAGAGTAAGCTAAATTCAAAATTGATTTTATGAACAAACAACAACTTGCCAATAAAATATGGGCATCTGCCAACAAGATGCGTTCCAAGATAGAAGCCAACGAATATAAAGACTATATACTTGGCTTAATCTTCTATAAATTCCTGTCGGACAATGAGGTGAACTATCTGAAAAGTATCGGATGGACTGATGAGGATATTGTGACACTTGTAGAAAATCATGAAGACCAGGAAGCAGTCATGATGATGGAATATTGCAGAAATAACATCGGCTACTTCATTGAATACAAAAATCTGTTCGGCACATGGCTGAAGCCCAATTCTGAATTTAGCGTGGCCGACTTGAGCGGAGCGCTCAACAGCTTCGACCGCCTGATCAGTCCTAACTACAGACATGTATATGAAAACGTATTCAAGACACTACAGGCCGGTTTGAGTAAATTAGGCGAAAATACGACCTCACAAACACGTGCACTGAAGAATTTGATAAAGCTGATAAAAGATATACCTACCGATGGAAGCCAGGACTATGACGTGCTGGGATATGTATATGAATACCTTATCAGTAACTTTGCAGCCAATGCCGGGAAAAAGGCCGGAGAGTTCTATACGCCTCACGAAGTGGCTATCCTGATGTCTGAAATTGTGGCTGAACACCATAAGAATAAAGACAAAATTGAAATTTATGACCCTACAAGCGGTTCAGGTTCTTTGTTGATTACTATCGGTAAATCGGTTGGGCGCCATATCGAGGACAAGAACAAGGTGAAATACTATGCGCAGGAGCTGAAGGAAAACACTTACAACCTGACACGTATGAACCTGGTGATGCGTGGTATCAAACCGGATAACATCAATACCCGTTGTGCCGACTCTCTGGAAGAAGACTGGCCTTTGCAGACCGACGGCGGTGACATCGGCAAACCGCTTTACGTGGATGCCGTTGTCAGCAATCCCCCCTATTCTCAACAGTGGGATGCCAACGACCGTGAACTGGATGCACGTTTCAAGGATTATGGTGTAGCTCCTAAAAGCAAAGCTGATTACGCCTTTTTGCTTCATGAACTCCATCATCTTAAACCGGACGGAATCCTGACGATTGTGCTTCCTCACGGGGTTCTCTTCCGTGGCGATGCTGATGAAAATAGTGAAGGAGAAGGCAAAATCCGTCGCAACCTCATTGAGAAGAACAACATCGATGCCATTATCGGACTGCCTGCCAATATTTTCTTCGGCACAGGTATTCCTACCCTCATTATGGTGCTCAAACAGCATCGTGACAATGACGACGTGCTGATTATCGATGCCTCGAAGGGTTTTGTTAAGGAAGGAAAAAATAACAAGTTGCGCGAATGTGATATCAAACGTATTGCCGATACGGTACGCGAGCGAAAGACGATTCCCGGATACTCCCGTACAGTGTCCCGTGATGAAATCCGTCAAAACGGTTACAATCTGAATATCCCTCGTTATGTAGATTCCAGTGATCCTGTTGAAAAGTTCGACATCTATGCCACCATGTTCGGAGGCATCCCTCACAGTGAGATTGACGAACTTCAAAAATATTGGGACACATTCCCTTCTTTGCGTGAAGAATTGTTTAGAGCGGATACAGACAAACCTTATTCTCAGTTGAGGGCCGAAGATACTCAATCAGTTATAGAGCAGAATGCAGACGTGAAAGCCTTCCAGAAGAGGTTTGCACGGGCTTTCGAAGGTTTTGCCAATAGTGTTCATCATCGGCTGATTGATCATGTAGATACGATAAATCCACAAAAAGAACTGGATGCTATTTCCGATGATATTTTTGCCCGTTTGCATGAAACACCACTTATTAACCGGTATGCAGCCTATCAAGCTTTGGCTGACAACTGGCAGGGCATCACCAACGACATTGAGACCATACAGCAGGAAGGCATTGGAGCGGTAAGAGTAGTAGAACCTGCTTATAAACTGGTAAAGAAAGGCGACGAAGAGATTGAAGTGCCAGATGGTTTGAAAGGCCGCATTATTCCTTTTGAATTGGTACAACAGGAAAAATTTCAAGATGAACTGAAAGCTATAGCCGGTTTACAGATGCGGGTAGAAGAAATCTCAGGTGAACTGGATGAAATCCGTGAAAGCTTCTCAGAAGAGGAATCTGAGGCTTATTTGGATAGTGAAAAGGAAAATGCCTTTGATAAGAAAGCCATTACTGCGGGAGCAAAAGCCAAAAAGGATGCGGTGGAAGAGGAAACTAAAGAGAAACTGAAGAAGATTGTCAAACTCTGGGAGGAACAGAAAAACAAAAACAAACAAATCAAGGAGGCAAAGCAGGCTCTTATTGACAAAACGGTAGAAGCGATAGAGAATCTTTCTGACGAAGATATTTCTCTGTTCCTGCATAAAAAATGGATTGATCCTATTATCAAAGGTATTGATGAAACGCTCACTGAGGTTTTGTCGGCTTTTGAAACTAAAGTGCTTACATTAGGTAAGAAATATGCTATAAGTTATAAGCAGTTGAATGAGGACTTGGGAAAATCCCAAAAAGAATTATCTGATCTTATTGGTGAACTGACTGGAGATGAGTTTACTTTATTAGGACTTAATGAGTTGATTAATGGTGAAAAGAAATAAGTATATGAACGTACCTGAAATTAGATTTAAAGGATTAGATAAAACTTGGAACAAAAAAACATTGGATGAACTCGTTCAACTGAATAGTGGAATGGATTATAAGCACTTATGTAATGGGAATATACCTGTATATGGAACTGGTGGATACATGTTAAGTGTTAACGCAGCTTTATCTTACGATAAAGATGCTATAGGAATAGGACGTAAAGGTACTATTAACAAACCATATATATTAAAAGCACCTTTTTGGACTGTTGATACACTCTTTTATGCAATACCTCGTAAATATAATAACTTACAATTTTGTAATTGCATATTTCAAAGAATTGATTGGTTAAAATACGATGAATCCACAGGAGTTCCAAGTCTATCCAAAAATATAATAAATTCAATAGAGGTAAATTGTGCTCCTAGTTATGACGAACAGCAAAAGATAGCATCTTATTTCCAGTCATTAGATTCATTAATTCAAACCACATCAAAGAAACTTGTATCTTTAAAACAAATAAAAGATGCAAGCCTACAATCTATGTTTCCACAAGAAGGAGAAACTGTACCTAAAGTAAGATTTAAAGGATTTGAAGGAGAATGGGAAAAAATTCCTTTTGGGTCATTCTTAAAAGAAAGTTATGAAAGGTCAACAGTAGAGAATGAGGATATTTTATTATCGTCCGCAATTACAGGAGTGTACTTAAACTCTGAATTATTTGGACATCAAAGAGGAGCTTCTAATATTGGATATAAGAAAATAAAAAAGAATATGCTAATTCTTTCAACCCAAAATCTCCATTTAGGAAATGCCAATGTTAATTTAAGATTTGAGCATGGACTTATATCACCAGCTTACAAGGTCTACGAAATCGTTAATATATCACCATTATTCCTACAACAATGGATAAAAATGGATTCTACAAAAGTTTTTTTCCTGAATGCAACAACAGCAGGTGCTAGTTTGTGTAGAAAGAACATTGTGTGGGATGATTTGTACAAACAAATAGTATTGATCCCTTCAAAAAATGAACAAGTTAAAATTGATAAACAAATTAAATCGGAAATAGATAAATTAGAAATCCAAAATAGGATTATTCTTTTCAAATCTTGATAAACAAATCTCTCTCCAAACCCAACGCCTTGAAAAGCTAAAACAAATCAAGGCAGCTTGTCTGGATAAGATGTTTGTGTAAAATATCATTCAAACCTTTAATGGAGTAAATATGGATAATATAAACGACATACAATATTTCGTCAAGGAAAGTCTGTTTGAACAAGCCTTGGTCGACCTTCTCCCCCATCACGGTTGGGAAAAGGAAGTCCTTGTACAACCCACAGAAGATGATTTGATCCAGAACTGGGCAAAGATTCTCTTTGACAACAACCGTGACATCAACAAATTAGGCAATTATCCGCTTACTGCGAGTGAGATGCGCCAAATCATCGATCAGGTGAATCTGTGCGACAGCCCATACGCCATGAATATGTTTATCAATGGCGGACAGGTATGTATCAAACGCGACAATCCTGCCGATACAAACAATTACGGCAAGGAAGTATATCTGAAGATTTTCGATGCACGCGAAATCAGTGCCGGACAGAGCCGCTACCAGATTGCCCGCCAACCTCGTTTCAAGGCTTCGCACCCGTTGGGCGGTGACCGACGGGGCGATGTGATGTTGCTCATCAATGGCATGCCGGTGATTCATATAGAGCTGAAACGTTCCAAAGTAGATGTAAGTCAGGCTACCTTTCAGATTAAGCGTTATACCCACGAAGGTGTATTCGACAACGGTATCTTCAAGATGGTGCAGATTTTCGTGGCCATGACTCCGGAAGAAACACTCTATTTTGCCAATCCGGGCAAAGAAGAGAATTTCAAGCCGGAATTCTATTTCCATTGGGAAGACTTTAACAACACAATCATACGAGACTGGAGGCGAATTGTATCCGATTTGCTCAGCATCCCCATGGCACATCAGCTAATCGGTTATTATACCATTGCCGACGATAAGGATAAGACACTGAAAGTACTTCGCAGCTATCAGTATTTTGCAGCCAGCAAAATCAGTGACATAACGCATAAGACTAACTGGGATACTCATCAGCATCGTGGCGGATACGTGTGGCATACCACCGGTTCCGGAAAGACCATGACCAGTTTCAAGTCAGCACAGCTTATAGCCAATTCCGGCGATGCAGACAAAGTGGTATTTCTATTGGACCGCATTGAGCTGAGCGTGCAATCATTGGATGAATACCGTGGATTTGCGGGAGAAGACGAAGCTATTCAGGATACGCAGAACACAGCTATCCTGTTGAGTAAGCTCAAAAGTACAGATAACGACGACCGACTGATTGTGACCTCTATTCAGAAGATGTCGAACATCAAAGCAGGGAAAGATATTTCGCAAGATGACATTGATTTGATAGATCGTAAACGACTGGTATTTATCATAGACGAATGTCATCGTAGCGTGTTCGGCGATATGCTGATAGGTATCAAGAATACCTTCAAAAGAGCCCTGCTTTTCGGTTTCACGGGAACACCAGTCTTCAAAGAAAACGCCAAGCATGAAATCATGACCGAAACCATATTCGGCGACATGATTCATAAATACACCATCGCCAACGGAATCCCTGATCACAACGTATTGGGATTCGATCCGTATATGGTGAGAACCTACGAAGACAATGAGCTTCGCGAAAAAGTGGCATTCTCCCAACTGAAGGTAAACAGCATCGAGGAGATTGAAAATGACGAACAGAAAATGTCTATTTACAACATGTTCATGAATGAACTGAAGATGCCGGACACTTATAAGGAAGGAGATGAAACCTTACACGGAATAGAACATTATCTGCCTAAAGACTTGTATCAGCAGCCTGTTCATCACCAGGCTGTCGCAGCCGACATCGCAAGTGGAAGGGATAAACTGAGCAAGAACGGTAAATTCCACGCAATTCTGGCTACAAAGAATATACCTGAGGCAATAGCTTATTATCGGATATTCAAGGAGCAATATCCTTCCCTGAATGTGGTAGCCGTATTCGACAACAACATAGACAATTCTGATGGCGGAATTGCCAAGGAAGATGCCTTGCTGGAGATGCTGGATGACTATAACCGGAAATATGGAACAACATTCCAGCTTTCCACATATGCCAAATACAAAAAGGATGTGGCCAAAAGACTGGCACACAAGAAGCCTTACCTCAATATAGAACATGATCACACACAGCAGATAGACCTGCTTATTGTGGTCTCACAGATGTTGACAGGTTATGATTCCAAATGGGTAAATACGCTGTATGTGGATAAGGTAATGAAATATGTGGACATTATCCAGTCGTTCTCACGCACCAACCGCCTGTTTGGTCCGGACAAGCCTTTCGGCATTATCCGCTATTACTCTTTCCCTTACACCATGGAGCAGAATATCAACGATGCACTCGATGTATATGTGGACAGGCCGTTAGGTGTTTTTGTCGATAAACTGGAAAGCAATCTGACAAATATCAACCAGAAGTTCTTGCACATAAGGGATATATTCCAGGCACAGAAAATCGAAAACTTTACCAAATTGCCGGAATCAAGAGAAGACAGGAATATGTTTGCCAAAGATTTCAGCCAGATGACTCATCTGCTGGAAGCAGCCAAGCTGCAAGGATTCACATGGGATAAGGATGAATATGAGTTCCAGCATGGCGATACCTATACCTACGTCAAAATGGAACTGGACGAACAGACTTACCTTATTCTGCTGCAACGATACAGGGAACTGTTTGAAGGTAATGGAGATGGCAGTACGGAAGGAAATGATTTTGACTATCCTATTGATACCTATATCACAGAAACAGGTACGGGTACGATCGATGCCGAATATATCAACTCCAAGTTTGTGAAGTTCATCAAGAACCTCTACATGTCCGGTCCGGGAAGCGAACTGACCAAAGAAGCCTTTAAAGAGTTGCACAAAACCTTTGCTTCTCTATCACAAAAGGATCAGCGTACGGCAATGATTATCCTGCACGACCTGCAAAGTGGAGATTTGCATCTGTCGCCGGGTAAGACGATTTATGATTATATCGCAGAATACCAATTCCGTGAATTACACAAACAAGTAATGATTCTGGCCGAAGCGACCGGTTTAAATGCCAGTCAACTGGAGCACATCATGAGTCGTAATGTAACGGAACAGAATCTGAATGAGTTCAGCCAGTTTGACAACCTGAAGCTGACATTGAACATGACCAAGACCCGTGAATTCATTGCCAAAGTAGAAGGTACAGAGGTTCCGGCTCGTCTGGTTATTCCCAAGGCAGACAAATTACTTCGAGAGTTTATTTTAGACAGCAGTTGTAGAGAACATATTCTGAAAGCGTACTTGAACATGGAGGAGAATTATCAATCCGAAGAAGAACAGGTGCCGCAAGACGAAGACGTTATTACAGACGAAGTACAGCATGTAGACATGGCCGTCATAAAAGATAATATCCGGAGTATTCTGAAAACAACTTTGACCACAGTGCTTCCACAAATGCGTCCTATCGACGAGATTATAGACAGCGCATTCTATGTAATAGACACACCGTCAATTGATTCTTTGGACAATGTAGGCATGTTTATTCAGCGGGCATTTACAAATCTGTACGGTAAGAAAGCAACTATCGTAGATAAGTTTGTGGCATTTAATTTATTGGTCACCAAGTTTGAAGCATATCTGAAGAAATTATATTATCTGATGAAAGGCCATGAAGTTCCTGCCCAAAATCCGGGTGAAGATGTAACTTGGAAAAACGTGATTTATGCTCATAAATGTCTGTGGAATCTGAAATACAGCACGGATGAAGGAAAGCAGCAGCTATATCAATACCTTATGCTCATTAAAGGCTGGAGAAACAGTGAATCACATATTTCTCCTACAGCTTCAGAACAGGAAGTTGATACTGCAATCAGCATCATCCTGACCATGTATTTCTATGCTACAGGCTCTTCTATTACAGATTTGGAAATGAATGGACATGAAATACAAAAGTCCGAAAGTGTTCACAAAGAAAATTCTTATGTCCATAAAGTAATTCAGTTGCATCCATATTATAATGAAGAAAATGATGACCAACAACTGGTCGCTGAAGCGAACGTAAAGGATTGGCCAGAAGAAAAACGAATCGCAACTCTGAAAAAGAGCATTTGCCAGCTTATAGGATATGAGCCTAAAAAGTCACCTTTGAACAAGCAAAGACATTGGATTGCGATTTATCGTATAGCAGCAGATAAGGGATTTATCATAGAAGGTGATTTTGCTTATTTCAAAAGAATCATTGATAATATGCAAATAAGTAATCTTCCTGTTCCTCTTAAAATAGAATCGCTACAAAGCTCCATCAAAGACGTGTATGCAAAAGATATTGAATATTGGACAGACAATAACCTTAGTGGCAAAAAACTAGCAGAGTATGAAGATATTAAGAAATGTGCTGATGCGTTTGCCAAGATTGTAGGAAATAATATTAATACGAAATAAGACGATTATCATGAAACATATATCAATCCGTGTGCCTTGGCACGATAATAAATGGAATGGAACTATTTGTCAATGTCCGAAAAATAATCCATTCTGCATGATGCTTCACAATATATCTGAAAAAAAAGATGAGAACAAAGAAGAAACTTATGCAGGAAAGGATTGGAATTCTCTCAAGCAAGATCAATTACCTGCTTGTGTTGGCGAGAATGGTGGTTTTATGAATGAGAAGCCATATAAAAGAACCTTCAAACATGTTTATGCTTTTGGAGAGACTCCACATGCAAAGCTCTTACCTACAACAATAGAACTCAAACCATATAGCTTTTTTGGAATACCTTTCCGATATCTATCTCGTGATTATCAGGAAGAACTGAATCATAAATATCCGAATATGTCTGATGATGAAACTGCACCGTTTCCTACATCTTGGGTATATGGAAAAGAGAGACAGTTTGAAATATTAAATCACTTTAGATTAAATATAGAAGCTGGCACTTCACTCGGAGTTTTCTATTGCAAAAGTGGTAATCCAATTGATGAAGATGCAAAATTAATCGTTGGTATAGGTGAAATTACTAAAGTTTTACCGCTACAAACATATGAGACAACAACTGATTATACATATCCTTTTTGGGATTTGATTTTTGAACATGGTATAAGAACTGATTTGAAGAAGTCAAAAGGATTTCTTTTGCCATATCATGAATATATGTCACTTGATGAAGACTATGTAAAAGCCCAAACAGGAAAATCAAAACAAGAAGTAATTGATGAAATAAAAATTACCATTCCAAAGCTAGGCAATAGCCAGAAAATTTTTAACGAGTTGTCGTATGGTTGTGAATATGTTAGTAACCATAGCATGTTGATTATTTTGAATGTAGCCAGGAAATGTTTAGAATGTGTCATTAATCATGGACTTGTCGGAGGAAACTGGAAACAACAAATTTTGTGGATAGATTCCCAAATTGCAAAGGTGAAGGATATGATAGGTCCTTTCCCAGCTTTCGCCGAGGCTTTATCAGCAATAGGGGTAAATTATGCATTTATAATTGAACAGGATTTACGAAATAATGGATATTGTAGGGTTAAAGATAATCCATGGGAAGCCTTTGATAAATTGATGAAAGATGAATTGTCTCTTCCTGATTCCGTATATAAAAGTGAACTTACTCATTATCGTATTCTTTGGAAAAATACTCTAAGTAACCAAAGACAAGTACTGGAACTGCTATCACGTTTTGAAATAAATTCGGAAGTAATAAAATGGTGGTTTGATAGTCCTGGCTGCTATGATGAATTATTAAATAATCCATATATTATCAGCGAGGAGAGTCTTATTGAAAATTATCTTCCTGTTACAACCGAAATGATTGATCTTGGCATAATGGCTGACCCTAAGATTCAAGGCAAATGGACTCCAAAAGCTCCTTCACTAGTGGAATCCGTAATTGATAATAGAAGGATCCGCTCATTTATCATTTCAAAACTTGTGGCAAGTCTCAGTGATGGTGATACATTAATTTCTGCAAACGAGATTGAGTTATATATAAAAGATTGTTTGGCTGCGGACAATCATCAACTGCCATATAATTATTTAATGTCAAACAAAGAGTTCATTGAAGAAAAAACTATATATCTTAATACTGATGACAGGTGTGCACTGCAGTTGAAGGAATATAAAGAAATTGATGATTATTTGCGTAAGATATTCAAAGGTCGTGCTTCAAAGGATGTCAAATCACCATTAAAAGAAGACTGGAATACGATCGTTAAAGCATCTATTGATGGTTACAATGAAGCAAATGAGCGATGCCGTAATGCTGTAGCTGACCAGGTAAAGGCATTGGAAATGTTCTGCAGTAAGCGCCTTTCTGTGCTGGCAGGTCCAGCTGGAACAGGCAAAACTACAGTTGTCAAAGCTTTCTTAAAATCGCCACAAATAAAAGCAGAAGGTACACTCCTTTTGGCTCCTACAGGGAAAGCGCGAGTTCGCTTGGGTAACATGTCTGCAGATATTCAAGCCCTAACTATTGCGCAATTTCTGACGCGTCAGGGTTTCTTTGACTGGGATACAATGACACCTTGTGTTCCTGAAGATGCAGAAAAACGTAAATACTGTGGAGCCAAAAATGTCATTATTGACGAGTGCTCCATGCTTACATGTAAGGACTTTTATGTCTTAATGAAAGCATTGGATTTAAAGAACATTAATCGAATAATTTTAATTGGAGATCCATTTCAATTACCTCCTATTGGCCCTGGCAGACCATTTGCAGACTTATTTAACTACCTAAAGGATAATAAAGACGAATATTTAAGATCGGCAATAACAAAATTACGATATGTTGTAAGAACTATTAATACAGGAGACTCTGACATATTGACTTTAGCATCATGGTTCTCTGGAGAAAAACCTGCAAAGAATTCCGATCTCATTTTTGAGCAAGTTGCCAAAGGAAATCTTAATAATGACTTGGTTGTTTATACTTGGAATGATGAAAACGACCTTAAAGACTGCTTGAAAGAGGCCATTGAAAAAGAGTTGCCAGAAGAGGAAGGTAAATCTTTATCCGATAAGATTCGTAAATCTATAGGACTTGACGATGTAAATAAAGCCTTAAATGATCCGTCAAAGGTTGAAAAATTTCAGGTTTTATCCCCAGTAAAAAATCCGGTATGGGGAACATTCCAGATTAATTCGTATTTCCAAGAGTGGGTTGGTATAAATAAAAATTTTTCAATAGAAATAGCTCCTATTACCATATCTGCTCTAGATAAGGTCATTCAATTAAAGAATGAACGCAAGAAATCTACGAGTAAAGAAGAATGTCAACTTTCAAATGGTCAAATAGGTTTTGTTAATTATGCAAATAAGAGGGAAAAGAAATCGACAGTTGTTTTTACCGGGTTACCCAACAAGAGATTTTCATATTATTCTTCTAAGTCGGATGAGGCTGATAATACAATAGACTTGGCTTATGCTATAACTATCCATAAGAGTCAAGGGAGCGATTTTGATACTGTGTTGGTTGTTCTTCCTAAAAGCGGACGTATACTTTCACGTGAACTAATCTATACAGCTTTAACACGAGCAAGAAAGAAATTAATTCTGTTGATACAAGATAATATATCGTGGTTAATCGAGTATACTAAACCTCAGATGTCAGTTCTAGCTAAGCGAAATACAAATCTTTTTTCTACATCTGTTCGTGAAGATATTTCAAACATTCCATATGTGGAAGGATTGATTCACACAACCTTAAAGCCAGGTTTAATCGTACGTAGCAAGTCTGAAGTAATTATTGCTAATATACTATATGAACGAGGTATTGACTTTGAATATGAAAGAATGATAGAAGATAACGGCCGCCGATGTATTCCTGATTTTACTTTTGAAGATGCATCTGGAGATACCATTCTTTGGGAACATTTAGGAATGTTAGATAATCCCGCCTATAAGGAATCATGGGAAAAGAAACGAGATTTTTATAAATCAATCGGTTACATAGAAGGAGTAAATTTATTTACTACAGTTGACCATGAGAACGGAAGTATTGATTCTACAGAAATTGCTGCAATAGTAGATAAATAAGAAGATTTAATATAAAAGATTATGAACAATGCAGAAAGACTGCATTGTTCATAATTAGCTTTGTATTGTTTGATAAATAGTATTGCCTATGCCAACAAATAAAAATGCACAGTTAAGATACCAGATTATAGATAAATGCCTGAGCAATTGGTCTAGGCGTTACTATATTGAGGATTTAGTAGATGCCTGCAATGAAGCGCTCTATCTGTATAATGGAGAAACGAAAGATGGTT
>ERZ772893.2662-NODE-2662-length-13930-cov-6.806631_pt1 | contig 13930 bp, 9 predicted proteins | sample MGYA00511482_ERZ772893 | MGnify/ENA primary metagenome ERZ772893 (study PRJEB29015, sample SAMEA2737687) | human gut metagenome | biome: human gut; feature: human-associated habitat; material: faeces | place: China | collected 2012 ...
AGAATGATGCTTTGCATCATTCTCGGGAACACAGCAAGTAAACGTACAAGTTCCGCTAAATGTAATGCTGTGTTCAGGAGACGAAGTCTCCGGCGGGCTTTGGGGATGAAATCCCCAACATCTAATACTCCTCGCATGGCATTCGGAGAATGCCATGCAAATAACACAAAAACAGCAAATGAACGTAAAATTCCCCCCGATTACCGCCGTGGATTTTTGATTCACAATTTGTTTACATTTTATCCCGCCGAAGGACTTGACAAAAGCCGATGCAATGTGATATCATGACGGAAATAAAGCAAATGCGATGAAGAAATTATGCACGGCGCAGTTGCGTTTCAGAGAGCCGGCGGCAGGTGTGAGCCGGTACAAAACAGCCGATGCAGTCTCGTTTCAGAGCAGAGCTCCCGAATCACAGTAAGGAGCTACGGATGCCCCGTTATCATGGCTGGAGATCTGATCGGATCTCGAGAGAGACCTTCCACGGAAGGTAATCAGGGTGGTACCGCGATAATTCGTCCCTGAGGCTTATGCCTCGGGGACTTTGTTTTTTCACGGGATGTGAAGCGGGACTTTCCGTAGCGCGGTGTGACGTTAGGCGGCAGGTGTCGGATTAACGTGTCCGGAGTTATAAGCACGGAGTTCTTCCGAACTCCGTGCGAGGGGCTTTATATGTTGGGGCGTCGCCCCCAAGCCCCTGAGCGGGCAGTGCCCCCAAGCCCCTGAGCGGGACGCCCGCAGGACACAGCATAACATTTAATCCGAACTTGTACGTTCACTTGCTGTGTCCCCGAGTTTGAAGAACATGGTATAACGTCAGACCGAACCTGTACGTTCATTTACCATGTTCTCGAAAACGGAGCGGCGCTCCGTTTTCCAACGTGAGACCGACATTGCACGAGCGTCAAACTCCAACGTAAAATCTATGCCTGTTAAGTACAGCGAAACTTGTCAGCTGCCTTCCGAGAGAAAACCTTACTCCAATACTCTTCAGTTCAAAAGTTTTTGGGGGGCGGGGACCTTTTTTCAAAAAGGTCCCGCGTCGTTCTCCCCTTTGTCAAAAGGGGTTCCCCCGGCTACTCCATCCCAATATTCTCACTCCCTCATCGAAGAAAGGAAATGAAAATGAAGAAAATCGAATTTTCCGAAACGACGCTTACCTCAAACGCATCCTTCTCCTTCAAGGAGAAGATCGAGATCGCGCGCTGCCTCGACAGAATGAGAGCGGACGCTATCGAGATCGCACCGGTGGAGAACGAACGCACCGACACGCTTTTCGTCCGCACCGCATCCGCGCTCGTCAAGAACACGACCCTTTCGATCGGCGTCGGATATACCGAGGAGGGGGTAGAACTCGCCCGCACCGCGCTCGAGAAAGCGAAAAAGGCGCGCTACCGCGTCGAAGTCCCCGTCTCCCCGATCCAGATGGAATTCGTGTTTCACAAGAAGCCGAAGGCGGCGCTTGAGGCGATCGCCGCACTTGTTTCGAAGTGCCGCTCCTACGGCAGCGACATCGAATTCGTCGCGGTCGATGCGACGCGCGCCGAGGCGGAATTCCTCCGCGAGGCGATAAAGTGCGCGATCGAGTCCGGCGCGACTCGCGTGTGCGTCTGCGACAGCGCGGCAGCCCTCCTTCCCGAGGATTTTGCATCCTTCGTCTCCGCGCTCCGCGCCGACGTTCCCGGACTGTCCGAGATCCCTCTCGGCGTGCAGGCATCCGGCGAGCTCGGAATGGCTGAAAGCTCATGCGTCGCCGCATTTCGCGCGGGCGCGGACTACGTCCGTGCAAGCGTGACCGATAAAAAGGAGCCGTCCGTCGAGATGCTCTCGCACATCATCGGTCAGAAGGGCGACGAGATCGGCGTATCCTCAAACCTCAACACGCCCGAGCTTACGAGACTTGCAAAGCAGATACGCCGCATTGCCGGCGGCGGCGCGCACGATGACGGACGCGCGGACAGAGATGAGGCGCAGCCCGAATTCACAATGACGAAGAACGACACCGTTTCCGAAGTGGCGCGCGCGGTCGAGCGCCTCGGCTACGATCTCTCCGCCGAGGATCTGTCGAAGGTCTACGAGGAATTCTCACACACGGCGGAGAAAAAGAACATCACCTCACGCGAGCTTGACGCGATCGTCGCAAGCGTGGCGATGCAGTGCCCGCCGACGTATGTGCTCTGCTCATACGTTACGAACAGCGGAAACGTTATCAAGGCAAGCGCGACCGTGGAGCTTGAGCGCGACGGCAAAAAGCTTCAGGGAGTCTCCGTCGGAGACGGACCGATCGACGCGGCGTTCATGGCGATAGAACAGGTCGTCGGGCATCACTACGAGCTTGACGACTTCCAGATACAGGCGGTCACCGAGGGACACGAGGCGATGGGTCAGGCGCTCGTCAAGCTCCGCTCGGACGGAAAGCTTTATTCGGGCAGCGGTATTTCAACGGATATCATAACCGCAAGCGTGAGGGCGTACCTCAACGCGCTCAACAAGATCGTTTACGAAGAAAACGACACCTGAGAAGGAGAGGTAAATTCAGATGAAACTTTCATTTACGACGAAGGGCTGGGACAGCGTATCCTTCGACGAATTCTGCCGTATCGCGTGCGACACGGGATTTCAGGGGATCGAGCTTCACGGGATCGACAATCCGATGTTCACGAGCAGGGGCGGTCCGTTTTCGGAATATTCCGCGGCGGCTACCGTCAGAAAGATGCACGAGACGGGGCTTTCGATCCCGTGCATCGATGCCGTGTGCGACATCTCCGCGGAGGATGCGGACGCTGCCGCCGCGCACATCACGGAGTGCATAAAGAAGGCGAGCGAGCTTCGCATTCCTTATGTGAGGGTACACGCCGCCGAGAGCGAGGACGCGGCGGCTGCCGCCGAGAGAAGCCGCGCTCTGATCGGCCGTGTGATCGGCGCGGCGGAGGAGAAGAACGTCGGCATCCTTGTCGAGACCTGCGGCATCTTCTCCGATACGCTCCTTCTCAAGGACACGCTCGACACCTTCGCATGCGATTCGGTCGGCGCGCTCTGGGATCTCCACAATCCGGCGAGATTCCGCGGCGAGAGCGCCGAGGAGACGATAAAGAATCTCGGCGCATACGTCCGCCACGTTCACGTCAAGGATTCCGAGGGGTCGGGCGAGAATCTCGCGTACTGCCTCATCGGAGAGGGCGAGCTTCCGATCGACGAGCTGATCGACGCGCTCCGCTCGATAAACTACGACGGCTTTATCTCCCTCGAATGGGATGTCGCATGGCTCCCCGAGCTTGCCGACATGGATATAATCTTCTCGCATTTCGTCAGCTGCATGAGCCGCTTCGGCGACACAAGCGAGGCGGACGAGGTGCTCTATCAGAACCGCGCCGGCACGGGCAATTTCATATGGAAGAAGGAGACGCTCGTCGATCTCACGTTCTCGCAGATGCTCGACGAGCAGGTTAAGCATTTCCCCGATCAGTACGCTTTCCGCTATACGACGCTCGACTACACAAGGACGTATGCGGAGTTCTCCCGCGACGTCGACGAATTCGCGCGCGCGCTCATCGCGCTCGGCGTGAAGAGAGGCGACAAGGTTGCGATCTGGGCGACGAACATTCCGCAGTGGTACATCACCTTCTGGGCGACGACGAAGATCGGCGCGGTGCTCGTGACGGTCAACACCGCGTACAAGATACATGAGGCGGAATACCTGTTCCGCCAGTCGGACACGCACACGCTCGTCATGATCGACGGATACCGCGACTCCGACTACAGCTCGATAATCGGTGAGCTCTGCCCCGAGCTTGAGCATACGAAGAGCGGCTCTCCGCTCCACGCGCGCCGTCTGCCGTTTCTGCGCAACGTCATAACCGTCGGATTCAGAAAGAAGGGCTGCATGACGTGGGACGAGGCGAAGAGCCGCAGCGTGAACACCCCCGAGGAGGAGCTGCGCCGCCGCGCCGCGTGCGTGAATTCGCACGATGTCTGCAATATGCAGTACACGTCGGGCACGACGGGATTCCCGAAGGGAGTCATGCTTACGCACTACAACATAGTGAACAACGGAAAGTGCATCGGCGACCGCATGGATCTTTCGACCGCCGACCGCATGATGATACAGGTGCCGATGTTCCACTGCTTCGGCATGGTGCTTGCGATGACCGCGTCGATGACGCACGGCGCAACTCTCGCGCCGATCCCGTATTTCTCGCCGAAGGCGTCGCTCGCCTGCATCAACGCGGAGCGAATCACCGCCTTCCACGGCGTTCCGACGATGTTCATCGCCATGCTCGAGCATCCGGACTTCCAAAAGACCGATTTTTCCTACATGCGCACGGGCATCATGGCGGGCTCGCCCTGCCCGATATCCGTCATGCAGGACGTGGTGAACAAGATGCACATGTCCGAGATAACGATAGTCTACGGTCAGACGGAATCCTCCCCCGGATGCACGATGAGCTCTACGGACGATCCGCTTGAGGTGCGCGTCGCCACCGTCGGCGCAAATCTGCCCGAGATCGAATGCCGCATCGTCGATCCCGAAACGGGCGAAGAGCTTCCCGACAATGTGACCGGCGAGTTCGTCGCGCGCGGATACAATATAATGAAGGGCTACTACAAGATGCCGAAGGCGACCGCGGCGGCGATCGACCGCGACGGCTGGCTCCACACGGGAGACCTCGCGTGCCGCACACCCGACGGGCACTACCGCATTACGGGACGCCTCAAGGACATGATAATCCGCGGCGGCGAGAACATCTACCCGAAGGAGATCGAGGAGTTCATATACACTCACCCGAAGGTGAAGGACGTTCAGGTCATCGGCGTTCCCGACGAGCAGTACGGCGAGGAGATATGCGCGTGCATCGTTCTGAAGGACGGTGAGGAGATGACCGAGGACGAGATGAAGAAATATATTCTCGATCACATGGCGCGCCACAAGGTGCCGAAGTATATCGACTTCGTCGATTCGTTCCCGATGAACGTGGCGGGCAAGATACTGAAATACAAGATGCGCGAGGATGCCGTGGAGCGTCACGGGCTCCGGAAGGCGGCGGAGATCGAGACCGCGTAAGCTCCGGCGGAAAGGAAAGCTAAAGGATGAAAAACGGATTTGAGATAATCGACGCGCACTGCCACATCTATCCGGCGAAGATAGCGGCGGCGGCATCGGCGCACACGGGCGAGTTTTACTCGATCCCGATGGCGTTCGACGGAACCGTTGAGAGCCTCCTCGAGGAGGGGGACGGCGCGGGGATCGACCGCTATCTCGTTCAGTCGGTGGCGGTCACCGCAAAGCAGGTGCGCTCGATAAACCGGTACATTGCGGGCGAGGTCGAAAAGTCGGGCGGAAAATTCATCGGCTTCGGCACGCTCCATCCGGACAGCGAGGATCTCGAGGGGGATCTCGAGGAGCTTATCTCGCTCGGGCTTCGCGGAGTGAAGCTTCATCCGGATATGCAGAATTTCAAGATCGACGACTACCGCTATCTGAAGATGTATGAGCTTTGCGAGGGACGGCTGCCGATGCTGATCCACATGGGCGACGCGAGATCGGATTTTTCGCATCCGAAGAGACTCCGCGCGGTCATGGAGATATACGACGGTCTCACGGTGATCGCGGCGCACTTCGGCGGATACACGATGTGGGAGGAGGCGTCGCACATTCTTGCGGGGATGCCGAATCTGTACACGGACTGCTCGTCGTCGTTCTTCGCGCTCGACGACCGCACCGCGGTCGAAATAATCCGCCGCTACGGTGCGGATCGGGTGCTGTTCGGCACGGATTATCCGATGTGGCGCGCGGAGGACGAGATCGGGCATCTTCTTTCGCTCGGTCTGACGGAGGATGAATGCAGCGCGATCTTCGCGGGCAACGTGAAGCGGCTTCTGGAGATTTGAGTGAGAGGGCAGCGCGGAAGGACACAGGACACGGTATTACGTTTTTCCGAATCTGCACGTTTGCTTACCGTGTCCGCGAGAATAGAACATGGTATAACATCAAACCGAACCTGTACGTTCAATTACCATGTTCCCGAAAACGGAGAGGTGCTCCGTTTTCCAACGTGAGACTGCAAAATAGGCATGGCGTTCTTCCGAACACCGTGCGGGAGCTTTATATGTTGGGGCGTTGCCCCAAAGCCCCAACGGGGACTCCGTCCCCAAACCCCTTAGCGGGGACGCCCCCGCGGGCGTTCTGTTAAGTACAGCGAAAACTATACGATACCTTCCGAAAGAAAGACCTACACCAATACTCTTCAGTTCAAAAATTTTTGGAAGCTTCCGGGCGAAGCCCGCAAGCATGGGGTCACGGGGAAAGCCCCTTTTTTTAAAAAGGGGTTTCCCCGGTCGTTTCTTTTTCCCTATCCCCCCGAAAAATCGAAGATTTTTTGAAAAAGCAAGTGCTGCTTGACAAAATTCAAAACAGATTATATTGCCTGCAAGCGAAAAATGTGATATAATGCAGAAAAATTCAAAGGAAACAAAGGAAAACGGAGCAATGTTATCTGACAATATAAAACGGTACCGAAAAGAAATCGGCATGTCTCAGGACGAACTTGCGGAAAAACTCGATGTCTCAAGGCAAAGCGTCAGCCTTTGGGAAACCGGACAGACACAGCCCACTATCGAAAACGTTATTTCTCTTGCGAAGATTTTCGGCATTACTTCGGATGCCCTTTTGGCAGATTCCGACGGCGCTTCCCCTGCCGAGAACGACTCTGCCCCCGACGATCGGACGGATAATGCACCGGACGGCGCCGGGGACGCTGCCGAGAAAAATCCGGCAGACCCCGACGAGGAAAATGCCGATCCCGGAAAGAAAAAGAAAACGCTCATCCTCATCACGGCGATTGCCGCAGCCGCCGTCATCGCCGGCGTCATTCTGATGATCGTTCTGTTCGGCGGCGGAAACAAAAAGGACGCCCCCGATCTGCCGGGTGCCTCTTCCGATACCGAGGCACTGCCTGCCGCCGTGACCTCCGATTCCGCCGAATCGGATACCGCGAACGGTACCGATACCACCGCCGCGGACGGTACTCCCGATCCGGAGATCTCGCAGGACGGCGAAGCTTCCCCGAATTCCGGTGACGCCGTACCCGCTCCCGCCCCCGACGGCACCACGACCGCCGCTCCTCCCGTAACCACTCCCGCCCCCGTTACAACTCCCGCGCCGGAGCCCGCAACTTCGCCCGTTACCACCGCATCCCCCGTGAAGAATCCGCCGGAGGAAAAATTCGATCTGTTCGCCCACTGCCGGGATTTCGCAATCAAAAAGGGCACGGTGAACGGCGATTACTGTATGTATCAGCAGCCCGCCACGCTCTACGGCGGATACAGCGGCGAATATTTTTCGGTCTCCTATTGGAATAACAGCAATATGGTGGAATTCTGCCTCCACTGCCCGCTGAGCGAGACTCAAAGCATAAACTTTTACCTCCGCATGAGAGGCGGATACGACGGAAAGTATGAGTATTGGGCATCGAAATATTACAGGTCGAGCGGCGAAGGTTTCAGAGATGCGACCGGATATATCGACCCCGCCGTGTTCTCGGACAAATATCCGCTGAACTGTACGGAATACATAGGAAGCGCCGACGGACAGAGCGAATTCATGGAGGAGTGCCGCGTCGGCATGTGCGATCTGATAAAATGCCTCAGGGGATTTGTTCAGGCGGAGAATATGGGATGCGATTTTTCCGTATTCGGCTTTGTGAACTTCTGATATGCCGTAAAACGAATACATGTGGAAAACTGCCGCAGGTTCTCACCTGCGGCAGTTTGCGGTATCGGCATAGGCGGCGCGGATGTGCGGGGGATGACGCGTCAAACTCCAACGTGAGACCAAATAAACACGGCATTCTTACGAATGCCGTGTAGGAGTTTTATATGTTGGGGGTTTCACCCCCAAGCCCCTGAGCGGGGACGCCCCCGCGGGCGTTCTGTTAAGTACAGCGAAAACTATACGATACCTTCCGAAAGAAAGACCTACACCAATACTCTTCAGTTCAAAAATTTTTGAGGATGGGGTCCGGGGAAAGCCCCTTTTTTTAAAAAGGGGTTTCCCCGGTTATCTCTCATTATTCCCCCACGCTCTCCGCCCATGCGGCGAGATCGTCAGCCGACGCGGAGGCTTTCCATACCTTGCCCTCAACGAGCTTCGCACCGGGGCAGCTCGGGCTGAGGCGCTCGTTCGTCTTGCCCATCCCGCTTCCGCCCGACGTGGCGAAGGGAACTACCGCCTTTCCCTTGAGGTCAAGCCCCTCGAGGAACGTGTTCACTATCGTCGGCGCAACATACCACCAGATCGGGAATCCGACGAAAACCGTGTCGTAACCGTCGATGTCCTCCGGCATCGCCGCGATCGCGGGACGGGACGACGGATCGCTCATTTCAACCGAAGAGCGGGATTTCTTGTTCGTCCAGTCGAGATCGGCTTTCGTGTACGGAACGTCCGGCTTGATCTCGAAGAGATCGGCGCCGATCGCCGATGCGAGATTGCGCGCGAGAGACGCGGTAACACCGCTTGCCGAAAAATACGCTACAAGTTTTTTGCTCATGACAAGCTCCTTTCCGCCGCCTGCCGGCGGCATAAAATAATAAACGTAATTCGATCGCTCCGGGGTACGCGAATTCTCCGGAGGTTTGGCAGAGGCACTGTCTGCCGGGGGGAATGTCCGTGATCGAAGTAATGTCGGGCTTTCGTTGGAAAACAGAGCGGCGCTCTGTTTTCGGAAACACAGCAAGAGGACGTGCAGGCTTGTACCAATGTTATGCTGTGTTTTTGCCCTCGGGGGATAGGTTCAATTTACCGCCGCACGTCTCCGAAGTTTGGGAGCGGGCACTGCCCGCCGGGGGGATAGCTTCAATGTACCGCTGAACTGAGTCGGCACTTATTTGCATAATATCAAAACGCCCGCGCAATCTGAGATTTTCACAAATGAAAGGCGTGGGAAATCCCGCCTTAACTCTTCAACGACAAAGTAAATCTCATCGCCGTCCCATTCATCGCCTGCGTTCTCTCTGCACTGTTCCAGATTTTTTCGGGTTTCAAACGCAACGTCCCCGATTATGATTTTACCGTTTTCTTTCAGGCGATCATGCAGTACGGAAAGAAATGCGCTTTTCTGCGCATCCGTCAAATGATGCAGCGAGTATGTTGCGATAATATAATCATAGCTGTGAATTTGCAGCGGTTCGACCAGCCCTTTTGAAAAATCACCTTGGTACAGATGTGCGTTCGGCATTTTTGCGGATGCAAGCGCCACCATCTTTGACGAGAAATCCTGCCCGTAAACAGAGCATCCGCATTCGTACAGTCTTGATGTTAATGTGCCTGTTCCGAATCCGATATCCAATACGGCTGCGTTCGGCGTTTCCGTCACGGTTTGAAAAATAAACCTGAGTATCTTTCGGTATCCGGCAAACGGGTAAGTGCCTTTCTCGTCGGAAATGCTGACCGTTTTGTCATATTCATCAGCCCATAGGTCAAATTCTTTATTGTTCAGCATACTTTTCCTCCGACTTTCAGTTTGCCTTGCTCAATTATAACATAAGAAATAACGCATAGGCAAAATGTAAAAATTCATTTCGTCATTTTCTTTTCAATTATCTCGCGCGCACGTTTGAGCAGCGTTTCGTGTGTATTATTAATATCACCGGCAATTACACCTTCGAGCAAACAATTCAGAATCTCGCCGACCTGCCTTCCTTCCTCCACACCGAGAGACATGACGTCCCGCCCGTTAATCTCCAAATCTTTGAGCTTGAAGCACTGTTCCGATGCAATAACTTCTTTGGCAACTTCCCTCACAGCCAGATACTGATTGATTCTTTCCGTCTGCGTATTATCTGCGTGGGCTGCGATATCAGCCATTTTGACATCCAATAGCTGAGAAAATCTCTCCGCGCCGACTTTGTTAAGCCATCGCTTCACGGTCCTGACGGTAGGCTCCATCACGGAATCATGATATAAAACCAGCTCAAGAATTTCCTCTTTAGTTTTGTTATCGAATTTCAGCCTGTCTGTCACTCGTTCCGCAATATCGTGCGAGGGGACGGAGTGACCGTAAAAATGACCTCCGTTTTCATCCTCGGTATAGCACAGCGGCTTTCCGATGTCATGGATAAGCAGAGCAAATTTTACCGATAAGTCATGACCCGTGTATGCCTCCATTGCCCGTACCATGTGCTCATACACATCGTACTTGTGGAATCTGTTATTCTGAGCAAATCCGATACACGGCGCGATCTCCGGGATTATTGTTGACACTACGTCGGAATACTCCAAGAGAACATCCGCTGCTCTCTGCCCGAAGACAATTGTTTTGCACAGCTCGCTCCGGATTCGTTCGCCTGCGATGTTTTGGAGCAGCGCCGCCTTATCGTGAATGGCTTCTGCTGTATCGTGATCGATTGAGAAACCGTATACAGACGAAAAACGAATTGACCGTAAAATCCGCAGCGCATCCTCATCGAATCTGTCACAGGCATTGCCGACACACTTTATCCTGCGCTCTGCCAAATCCGAAAGCCCGCCGTAATAGTCGATTACCCCGGCTTCATCGTTATATGCCATCGCATTGACGGTGAAATCCCGTCTGGATAAATCCGTTTTCAGGTCTGTCACAAATTCGACCGTATCCGGTCTTCGGTTATCGCTGTACTCCCCGTCTACTCTGAATGTCGTAACCTCGTAAATTCCGTCGCTTTCGATTACGCTTACTGTCCCGTGCTTTAATCCGGTATCAATTGTGCGGCTGTGCAGTTCTTTGATGGCTTCCGGAGTTGCAGAGGTGCAAATATCCCAGTCTTTCGGACAATAACCGAGCAGACTGTCCCTGACGCACCCTCCGACCGCATACGCTTCAAAACCATGCTTTGTCAGGCTCTCAATGATTCTCTCGGCGCCGACCGGCATATTGATTTTAGGCATTGACTGATTTCTCATTTACACTCACCACAAATTCTTCGCCGCAAAGTGCGGTTCGTCGTATTTATTATATCATTTTTTTCGGAATCAGGCAAGAAATTATTCTGCGGTAGTTTTAACGGATTCGGGCAGTCGGCGAAACGGACGCCGAGGTTAAGCTATCGTTCCGGGGGGAGGTTTAATGTACCGCCGCATGTCACCGAAGCTTGGCAGCGGGCACTGCCCGCCGCCCCGCTAATGAAATATCGCTGTGCGATGTGAAATGATCCTGCGGATCATGAAATATTTTGCCCTGCGGCAAAATGTGAAATAAAATTCGTTCCTTCATATGCCGCAGGCATATTTCATATTTGCGAAGCAAATATTTCACAGCGAAGATGTTTCACTCGTTCCGCAGGAACGAATTTCATTGAAAAAAGCGTCCTTCTAAGGACGCTTTTTTCTGGCAAAGAACCGTAATTTTGATAGAAACCCGTCAAGGGGGTGCAACTTCGATTTAGAGGGGGGTGCAGTTCTCGATTTGAGGGGGTGCATTGTTTTCTCGATGCCTTCCGGAAGCATACTATAGAGAAAGCTCGTTGTATTTCTTCCTGCCACGCTCATCAAGAAAGAACGCCCATTCTCTCTTGAGGTATTTCGGCATACGGGGCATAGCGGACACCTCCTTTTCGCTGCCGAATTGCTGATTTGCTCCCGAAACGCAGAAACGCCCAAAACCGTTTCCCGCTGTATGGTTTCGGGGCGATTTTGGGCGTTTTCCTTCGATATGAACGGCTTTGTTTTGACGGCGGTATCCTTACCGTCCGTCATTCAAATGCCGCTGTTTGTCGCTTCCGGGTAACAAAAAAGCGCCGTATTTCTACGACGCTTTTGTCTTGCTCGGAAGATGGAGCAAGGGAACGCTATTCAATTATCTGTTGTACTTTTTCTTCCTGCTTACAACCGTTGTGCCAATGGCTGCACCGCCGCTGATGAACAACAGGGCAATCCACAGTGCAAGGTTGCTTGTATCGCCGGTCTGCGGACTCTTATCGGATGTTCCCGGTTTGGTACTGGCAGGCTTTTTCTCAAGAGCAGCAATCGCATCTTCGATAGCCTTTGCCATCTTGTCTACTTCAGATTGCTCCGTAATATTTTTACCACGGACAACAGCTTTGACAGCGGTTTCCACACCGGAGAAATCCTTGTAGTCATCCTTCTTCAAAGCGTTTGCTTTGGCAATGGCTGCGTCAACCTTTGTGTAATCAGCGTCCTTGTATTGCAGGGCAGCAATGGCATCTTCAATAGCTTTCGCCATTGCATCTACCTTGCTCTGCTCGGTAATGTTCTTATCACGGACGACAGCCTTCACAGCAGCTTCTACACCGGAGAAATCCTTGTAGTCATCCTTGTTCAGTGCATTTGCTTTGGCAATGGCTGCATCAACCTTTGTGTAATCAGCATCCTTGTATTGCAGGGCAGCAATGGCATCTTCAATAGCCTTCGCCATTGCATCCACTTCGCTCTGTTCAGTGATGTTCTTGTCACGGACAACAGCATTGACAGCAGTTTCTACAGCAGAGAAGTCCTTGTAGTTGTCCTTGTTCAGTGCATTTGCCTTGGCAATGGCTTCGTCGACCTTAGTGTAGTCGGCAGGTAAATAAGTCATTGCAATGGTCTGCGTATGAGTTGCTGTATCAGCCGTAATCGTAATATTGAGATTGAAAACCTCGCAATTATCTGCGCTGACCTCGACCGCATAAGTACCCGCTTCCAAATCGGCAGGGTTTGCTACTGCCTGACCGTTCACTTTAATGACTACATTCGCCAACACAGCAGGTGTTACAACAAAAGAAACCGCATATTTCGGTGCAGGCAAAAGGGGTGTTCCATTAGAATTAAATCGATAATTGCCACCAGCAGCAGTGATTTCATTAAAGAAATCTTCCGTTTTCATAAAGTCAAGGGTCTTTTCTGTTCCAGCATCCTGATACTTAAAGCAAGCCGGGACATTTTCCGTTTGCACGAAATAATTGTTTTCAAAAACAGGTGTATCAGAAGAAACACCGCCTGCAATACCGCCCAAACGCTTATAAGGTGTAGTGGCAGTATATTGAGATAAATCCATTTCACCAGCGAAATAGCAATGTCTGATTTCTGTACCTGCACCAACTGTGCCTGCAATGCCGCCGAAATTCGTAGTGCCATGGCCAAGAGGAACCATTTTCCCGGTGGAATAACAATTGATAATCTTTGAGCCTTGATACAACTGCCCAACAATTCCGCCGGTATGGGGTGTCCAAGAGGTCATATCGCCTGTATTGGCGCAATACTGTACGGTACTGTTGTCAGCAACACCTACGATACCGCCCATCTGCAAAGAGGTAGTATCCGTCGTTACTGAAAAATTCCCCTTGTTTTGGCAGTGTTCAATCGTGCTATTTATCGCATATCCGCACAAAGCCGCAGGGCCGTTGATATATTTGTCCGTATCCGTGAACGATACATCCGAAATGCAGTCAGAAATTTTGCTGTTTTCTGCAACGCCCGCAACTGTTCCATAAAAGACATACCCTGAATTGGACACATCCAGCTTGCCTTGAATTGTCAAACCGGAAATTTCAGCGCCGTAAACCTCACTGAAAAATCCGAAAGACGGATACTCTGTCTTTCCATAGTTTTCGGAAAAATCTAAATTGGAAATCGTATGTCCGTTTCCGTAAAATTTGCCGCTGAAGTAGTGCAGCAGATTTCCGTCGCCGTCAAAGACGCTGCCAATCGGTTTCCACGCAACACCTGTTAAATCCAAATCCGCATCAAGAGATACAACCGCATCTGTTTTATCGTCATATTCGCCATTGTCCACAGCTTTTGCAAATTGCAAAAGCTCATCTACTGTTGTGATTGAGGTTTTGTTGCTTTGCTCGTTCTCTTCTGCAAACGCTGTCATCGGAACAGGTGCCATCACAAGGCACAATGCAAGCAGAAGGCTTAGAAGTTTCTTCTTCATTTTTATTCCTCCAAAATAATTCT
>ERZ772893.2667-NODE-2667-length-13902-cov-3.730916_pt1 | contig 13902 bp, 9 predicted proteins | sample MGYA00511482_ERZ772893 | MGnify/ENA primary metagenome ERZ772893 (study PRJEB29015, sample SAMEA2737687) | human gut metagenome | biome: human gut; feature: human-associated habitat; material: faeces | place: China | collected 2012 ...
GGCATTCCTTTGATCAGATTCGGGAGAAAGATGAACAATAGTCCGGGACCTCCCTGATCCAACTGCGCTCCCGTTGTTGCCATCGCCGGAATAATAACAAGTGCTGCAAGAATTGCTGCAATCGTATCAAATAATGCAACTCTTTCTGCAGAAGCCGGAATGTCCTCTTCATCCGAAAGATAAGATCCATAGATCAATGTTCCATTTCCTGCTACCGACAGGGAAAAGAATGCCTGACCAAGTGCAAAGATCCACGTTGCCGGATCTTTGAATGCCTCTGGATCTACTCTGAAAATATAACGGTATCCTTCACTTGCTCCCGGCTGGAATCCGACATAGATTCCCAGAATCACGAACAATGCGAAGAATATCGGCATCATGATCTTATTTGCTTTTTCAATGCCGCTTCCGACACCTAACATCAGAATCAGCATACAGGCCACAAGCGCAAGTATCTGCCATATATTATTACCAAATGCTGACGCCATCTTACCAAATGCCGCCCCGAATTCATCCACATTTTCAGGCGAAAGTGTTGCTCCTGTAAATGTTCCAACGGCATATCTTAGGATCCACCCCATTACAACCGTATATCCGATCGCCATGGCAAGTGATCCGAATACAGGGATCATCCCCAGTGCTTCTCCGACTTTTCTCTTTCCTTTTTTCTCACAGGCAATTCCAAATGCATCGATTGGACCGGCCTTTGCCGCACGCCCAAAACTCATCTCCCCGATCACTCCCGTCGAACCGATCAGTATTACAAATATAAAATATGGTATCAGAAATGAACCGCCTCCATACAATGATACTCTTGTTGGGAACATCCAGATATTTCCCATACCGACCGCTGAACCGATACAGGCACAGATAAATCCCCATCTGCTGCTAAATGATTCTCTTTTATTCATAATTTTCCCTCTCCAGCCATTAGGGACGGGGTTTTTGGTCTTTTTACTGTCCCTGCCGGCTCAAAATATTCCATACACATGGTAGATTTCTCTATTTTAGCATGATTGCTATAAAAACGTCAAAAAAAAGGGGATATAAACTTATCCCCTTAGTGTCGCCACCATCCTTTTCGGCATTGCAAGCACATCCAGTGCTTCCTCTATCGATCTGGTACAGATATCAACATTTGCAATCAGTCTTCCATACGCACCTTCCGCCTCTATAATTCCAACACTGAGTTCTGCTATCCTGCACATAGGCAGGTCATTCCGTCCGTTTCCTACTGCAATACACCGTTTTCCACCCAGTTGCTCTATGATTTTTCTTTTTTCTTCTGCTGCCGCATTACCAGGAAATGTCTGTATCTTTAACGGTAGTCCTTCACATATCTTTCTCGCAGTTCCATGTGTATCTGCTGTCAGAACATAAATCTCATATATTCCACTCAGCTTTTTCAGCCGTTCCTTTACACTTTCGGGTATTATGCCATCTTTCGCAATAGTTCCGTTATAATCCAGAATCAGATATTTTAGATCCATCGTTTTATATCCAGGAATTTCTATTCTCATACGTTCTCCTTTACTCTTACATATACTGTATCTGCTCTCTCGCAGGTTCGGATGACGGATGCTCAAAGAATGTCTTTGTGTCTGTCACTTCCAGTACTCTTCCCTGATCCATAAAGATAATCTGATCTGCAATTCTTTTTGCCTGTGCCAGATTATGTGTTACGATCACAAATGTATATTTTCCCTTTAATTCCAGAAGTGTCTCTTCTATCGCAATGGTATTCTTCATATCAAGCGCAGAACACGGCTCATCCAACAGCAGAATTTCCGGATTCACACACAAACTTCTTGCTATGGCAAGACGCTGTTTCTGTCCACCGGATAATTTTTTTGCAGACTTCTTCAGTTGGTCTTTTATTTCATCATATAGTCTTGCTTTCTGCAGACACTCTCTGGTGATCCGCTCTATTTCTCCGGCTTCTCTAATTCCATGATATTTCAGGACGTATGACAGATTCTTCTCTATACTGTACGGAAATGCGATCGGCTGTTGAAATACCATTCCGATTCTGGTTCTTAATACTTCCGTTGAAAGTCCTTTAATGTCTTCGCCGTCAAGAATGATCTTTCCTTTATAAAAGCCGCCCTCCTCTTCTATCATTCGGTTTAATGTCTTTAAAAATGTTGTTTTTCCACAGCCGGATTGTCCTACGATTGCCGTAATCTTTCCTTCCGGTATCGTAAGACTGATATCATGCAATATCTCCTGTCTGCCAAATCCACAACTTATCTGTTCTATCGTTAACATATCAGTAATCCTTTCGTATATAAGTAATACATTTACATATGATCTGTATGAGCAGCAAAAATAACATCAGTACGAACGCCGTTCCATATGCATAATCCAGAGAAAATCCATTATTTACCAGCATATACAGATGATACGGCAATGACATAAATGGATCCGTAAGTTTTCCCGGAACATCTGCGACCATAACCGCACCCGTATACAAAATCGGTGCAACCGCTCCCATTCCGTATGCCATTCCAAGCGCCACCGTTCCAAGCAATTCCACTGCACAGACCGGAAGAATTAATCGTATGACCGCATATTCTCTGGACATTCCAAGTGCCAGTGAATTCTTCATGTATTCTGTTCCCTTTTCTTTCAGTATCTTTTCTGCACGGATTGCAATAAACGGCACAATCATAACAGCCACACAAATAGCTGAACATAAGAGACTTCTTCCCAGACCAAACTGATAGATCAACAACGTATAGCCGACTAATCCGAACAGAATAGAAGGAATTCCGGACAGTCCTGTAATGCAGGCACTGATTACATGGTAAAATATACTTTTCCTTGTATAAAACACAAGATAAACAGCCACACCGATTCCGATGATTCCCCCCATGAGTGCCGAAAGTGCGCCAAGATAGATAGATCCCATCAGTGCCGGATAGATTCCACCTGCTGTTCCAAGCGGTACCCCCGCCGGCTTATCCAGAATAAACGAAAGACTCATCACATTCTTTCCCTTCCAGAAGATATACAGGAATAAGAACAACGTCACTGCAATTGTAAGAATTCCAAGGATCCCTGCCAGGATGCGTATCACATACTTTGTCAGTTTATTTTTCATGTTCTGCAAACCTCCTCTTCAACAACTGCCCTGCCAGTGTCACTACAACAAGTATCACAAGCAGCACAAGATTTGCCACATAAAGCACCGACAGATGTATACTTCCGTATTCAATGCTTCCCATCTCAAGAGCTGTCAGCGCCGGAAGCGTCTGCCCGCGTCCCAACAGCTTCGGGAAAATTGCAGAATTACCGATCACCATCATTACTGCCATCGTCTCCCCAAGCGCACGTCCGAATGCCATCATCGCACTTGCTACAATTCCCGGCCGGATTGCCGGAAGTATCACTTTGATCAACACATATTCTCTTGATAAGCCAAGTGCCAGTCCGGATTTTTCATATGTCCGTTTTGCATTTACTAGTGATTCCTGACATGTCGATACAACATACGGCAGAAGCATGATTCCCAGTACAATACCTGCCACCAGTACACACTGTCCCGCTGCCATCTTCAGATATTTTACAAATGCTTTTACCAGCACGGTTAATCCGATAAAGCCAAAGATTACCGATGGAATACCTGCTACCAAATCTATAAAGGCCAGGCAGACAGATGCAAGTTTCTTTGGCATGAAAAAAGTAAGAAAGCAGGCACATGCCACTCCCAATATCATCGCAAACAGTACTGCCAGTCCGGACACATACAAAGTACCTGTAACAGCCGGGAGAAGACCATACTGCGGGGCCGCACTTACCGGACGCCATTCCGATGACGGCAGAAACATTTTGATTCCTACTTCTCTTAATGCCGGAATACTTTCCATCAAAATATGTATCAGCATAATCCCCATCAGTGCCGCTACCACAAAAGCAATCATATATATCAAGACTTTACAAAATGTATTTGCTATTTTTCTGTACATAACAAAGTCCTTTCTTGCATACTTTGGTAAAAAAAAGGATGTATCTATACGACACACCCTTTTTCATATTTTTCTATTTCATTGGAATGAATCCCATATCTTCTACAGTCTTTTGTCCTGTCTCTCCAAGGATAACATCCAGGAATGCCTGCTGAACATCTGTCGGATCCCCTGAACCAACGATCAAAAGTGGTCTCTGGATAATGTAAGAACCATCAATGATATTTTCTTTTGTCGGCTCTACACCATTAACTTTCATGGTAACTACCTTGCCTGCATTCTGATTTGCAACACCAAATGATGCATATCCGATTGCATACTGGTTATCAATAATATCCTGTACCAGTTCTCCCATAGAAGAAGCCTGGATTGCATCACTGGACACTTCTGTATCTCCCATGATATTCTTCTGGAATACTTCATGTGCTCCACCGTTGATATCACGTGTGATCACTACAACCTTCTCATCCGGAAGTGAAGGATCAAGATCTTTCCATGTAGCATATTTGCCTGAGAATAAAGAAACAATCTGATCAGTAGAAAGATCATCCAATACACCTGTTACAGGGTTCTTTGGATTAACAGCAATTGTTAATGCATCGATACCTACCTGATACTCTTTTTCGTTTTTAATTGCCTTTTTCTCTTCATCTTTTACACTTCTTGCGACCATACCAAATGTTGTGGTTCCATCGATAACCGCTTTGGTTCCCTGTCCGGATCCGCCTGCTGATACATAGATTGCAATGTCTTCTTTTGGAAGTGATGAATCATATGCATCCCATGTTCCATATGTGTCGAAGAAATCTGTCGCAATCGATGTAATAACCGGTGCTAATGTAGATGATCCGTTAAATAAGATCTGGTTACTCTCTGTTTTCTTCTCTGTGCTCTCTGTCTTCTTTGTATCCCCAGAGTCAGAAGATGCCTTTTTGTCTGATCCACATCCTACAGCCATTGATGCAACCATGGCTGCCGCAAGAAGGACAGACATCAATTTCTTTTTCATAGATATTTTTCCTCCCATTAATAAATTTTATCTATATTGAATAGTATAGACTTGAATCCAATTATTTTCAAATTGATAATGCCTATAAGCGCATCCACTTATAGGCATTATCAATATATTTATGTAAGTTTTTTCGGAATTTTGCCTTACTCTTTCACTTCTACCTTAGATTGCATCCAACGCATTCGAAATATCTGCAATCAGATCCTCTTTATCTTCCAGACCAAGACTGATACGAATCAGTTCAGCCGGTACTCCTGCCTCTTTTAACTGTTCATCCGTCATCTGTCTGTGTGTAGACGTTGCCGGATTCAGACAACAGGTTCTTGCATCTGCTACATGCGTCTCGATCGCACCAAGCTTTAATGTCTTCATGAAGATAGATGCTGCTTCTCTTCCACCTTTTAATCCAAACGATACCACTCCACATCCGCCGTTTGGAAGATATTTCTGTGCTCTTTCATAATATTTATTAGAAGGAAGTCCGGAATAGTTCACATATGCTACCTTTGGATGTGCTTCCAGGAATTCTGCGACTGCCTGTCCGTTCTCTACGTGCTTCGGCATACGTACATGCAGGGATTCCAGACCAAGGTTTAAAATGAATGCATTCTGTGGTGACTGCATAGATCCGAAGTCACGCATCAGCTGAGCCGTACATTTGGTAATGAATGCACCTTCTTTGCCGAATTTCTCCGCATATGTAATTCCATGATAGCTTTCATCAGGTGTGCAAAGTCCCGGATATTTGTCTGCATGTGCCATCCAGTCAAACTTTCCGCTGTCTACGATTGCACCGCCAAGTGCAGCTCCGTGTCCGTCCATATATTTTGTAGTCGAATGAGTTACAATATCTGCTCCCCATTCAAACGGCCTGCAGTTGACCGGTGTCGGGAATGTGTTATCTACGATAAGCGGCACACCATGTGCATGTGCCACTTTGGCAAATAATTCAATATCCAGTACGGTAAGTGCCGGATTGGCAATTGTCTCACCAAACATTACTTTTGTATTTGGCTTAAATGCTTCATTTAACTCTTCTTCTGTTGCATCCGGTGACACGAATGTTACATCGATTCCCATCTTTCTCATCGTTACATCGATCAGGTTAAATGTTCCACCGTAAATGGATGAAGATGCTACAATGTGATCTCCGCACTCACAGATATTGAACAGTGCGAAGAAATTGGCTGCCTGTCCGGATGAAGTCAGCATCGCTGCCGTTCCACCTTCCATCTCTGCAATCTTTGCCGCAACCATATCATTAGTCGGATTCTGCAATCTGGAATAAAAATATCCTGACGCTTCCAGATCAAATAATTTTCCCATATCTTCACTGGTTGCATATTTGAATGTTGTTGACTGTACAATCGGAATCTGTCTTGGTTCTCCGTTTTCCGGAGTATATCCGCCCTGTACACATTTTGTTCCTATTCTGTATTCATTCATGAATTTTCCTCCTTAGTGCATGTTTTTTCACGCACTCGCTAAATCATACCTTTTTAGTATACTTTAGCACTATACCGAGGAAATTTCAAGGAAAGATAATAAGACTAATTTATCGTCTTCTCAAATCATACAATGGATTCTTGCCGAAGAACATGGGAATAAAGAAAAAACTGCCAAACGTCTTGGCATAAGCAGAAGCACTCTCTGGAGAATGTTGAAAAAATAAAAAAAGAATCACAAACGGAAGAGGATGAAGTAATACGCCCCTCGTCTAATTAACAGGGAACATATTACTTCATCCTCTTCCATCTGTGATTCTTTTTATTTCATATTCATATTATTTACTCGATCGCATCCGTCTCAATCACAAATTTTACATTACCATCCATTGCTTTATCCTTACCGCTGAATGTACTATATTTGCAATTTTCTGATGTCAGTACATCGATTCTGTCGATTACATCACCAAGTTCATCTTCTACTGTGCTCTTTAACTTGCTGGTTCCTTCTTTGTCAAATTTTGCCATGCCTTCTGCAAGCTCTTTTGCACCTGACTGAAGTTCGGAAGCTCCGCTTCTAAGTGCACCGCTGTTGGCTGCAAGTGTTGCAGATCCGGAAGACATCTGGCTTCCCAGTGTGTTCAGTCCGCTTGCCAGCTGATTGGTTCCACTCTTTAAAGTATTCACACCGGCTACCAGTGTCGGGCTGTTAGATCTCAGTTTGTTTGCACCTCCTACTAAGGAGTCATTATATCCACTTAACTGTGCGAATCCTTTATTCAATGCTGTGATTCCCTTGATTGCTGTCGGGAACTGAGCGGATGTTGCATTATTCAATGTTGCCAGATTGCTGTGCAGTGTTCCGATCGCACTGTTCAGTCCCTGCATACCTGCATTTAACTGATCTACACTTCCTGTCAGTGTACTTAACTGTCCTGCCTGTGCAAGAACACCTTCTGCATCTTCGATACTCTTCAACTGTTTTTTCAATTCCGGAAGAGCTTTTGACAATGCTTCCGATGATTTCTGCAATGTAGCTGCATTTGTCATGATCGTTGCAGCACCGGCTTTTAATGAATCTACATCTATTGTCGGCATCTTTGTAGTATCAATGCCTGTTAACTCTTTGAGATTCTGTACGGAATCTGTGGAAGCTTTTGCGCTCTTCAGTGCACTGATCGAACTCTGTAATTGTTTTGCTTCTTCGGAATTCTTATCTGAGATTCCTACATACTTTGCTTCCAGTGTTTTTATAGATGCTGCAATAGAATCGGAACTGTTCTTCGCTGCTGTCTTTGCAGCCTTAATCGTCTGATTATCAGAAGCAACTACCTCATTGATATTCTTGCATGCATTCTGTAATGCTGTCTGAGCTGCATCTATATTTTTCAAGGATTCCTGCATACTCTGTAATGTCTGGCCGATTGTTGTAAGTGGTTTTTCGATACCTTCCGTAAGTGTTCCGCTTAATGTCTTCGTCTCTTCCATCAGCGTATTTCCGGTTGTTACCATAGAATTTACCTGAGACATCAGACTCTTTACTTCTTCTGTTCCAAGTGCTGCTTTCATCTGTGCAGTTCCTGCCGCCAGTGCTTTGGATGCTGCCTGAAGGTCTTCTGTCGTTGCACCCTTACCATCTGTTGCAGCTTCAAGCTGTGAGATAGCGCTTTGTACCTGCTTCAGTCCTGTACTTAACTGTGTCAGCTGTGAAGCTCCGGCTGCCAGCTGCTTCTCGCCGGCTACATAACTGCTCACACCGTCTGCAAGTGTATTCACACCACTTGTATAATCCTGTACACCTTTGACAACTTTGTTTACACCATTCACATACTCTGTGACGCTGCCATTCAGCTCTCCGTTAGAACCAAGGTATTTCTGGATACCGGCATTCAATGTATCAACGCCTTCTGTATAGCTGTTCACACCATCTGCAAGTGTTCCTGCTCCATCTGCAAGTGTATCGGAACCACTTACTAACTGAAGTGCCGCATCCTCCAGATCATCCAGAGCGTTCTGAAGATCATCTACATTTACGATACTGTCCATATCCACATCATCTAACAGATCAGATAATGCAACAGTATAAGTAGAAGACATTGTAAAATCTTTTACATCGGCTTCGATACTTAAGCTTTCCGGAATTGTAACTTTGTCTGTCTCTTCGCTGCTTAAGTTCAGGCTGTCTTTTAATCCCGGCATTCCGAATCCGACTACGATATTCTTATTACCATCAGAAATGATCTTGCCGTTATCAATTGTTACATTACTAAATGTCTCATTCGGAAGGATCATACCTGTCATCATGACGAATGGTGTATATACTTCTGTATCTTTTCCATCCAACGATACATTCTGCTTTTCATTATTCTTATAATCAACGGTAATTTTCAAATGTCCGCTCTTACCCTTTAACTCAGACGGCTTCATCTGTTTTCCGTCCAGATAATAGTTCAGTTTTACTGATACCGGAAGTTTCTTATCTGTCGTTCCCTGATAATAGATGTCCTCACCGTCTGTAGCCCAGGTCAGTTTATCTCCATCTGACGTATATTTTTCATCACCTTTTACATTCTTGATATCGCTCAGTGTGCTCTCGTCTTCCAAATCTCCGGATACACTTCCTGAATTCTTAAGCCAGTTGGATACCGTTACTTTATCTGTCTTGCCGCTTGCTTTGGCATTCACATATACCGTCTCTTCTTTATATACATCACTGTCTGAAGTTCCACTTGCCGCGAAAGCTGGTGTCACACCCATCATCACTGACATTCCGACTGCTACAGATGCTGCAATTTTTCGTTTCATTTTTCTGTTCTTATTCATAATTCCTGCTTCCTTTCTTAATTATCATGGATTGTTAATAACAGGTTACTTTGCTTCACTTGTCTGTGCTTTTGCCTTTTTTCCAAGAAATCCGATGGATGTCTTGCAGATTAATTTGTCAAATATCATGAACATTGCCGGCAATACCAGAAGCACGACTACCATACTGATAATGGCTCCTCTTGCAAGCAATGTACAGATCGAACCGATCATTTCAACCTGAGAATAGCAGGCAACTCCGAATGTTGCAGCGAAGAAGCTAAGTCCACTGCTGATGATGGACGGCATACTCGTTTTATGTGCAATGCTGATTGCTTCCATCTTATCTTTTCCAAGGCTTCGTTCTTTCTGATATCTTGTCGTCATCAGGATTGCATAGTCAACGGTTGCTCCTAACTGGATCGCACCGATAACGATACTTGCCACGAACGGAAGGCTGACTCCCTGATAGTACGGGATTGCCATATTAATCATGATCGCAAATTCAATAACCGCTACCAGGATTACCGGCAGTGAGATCGATTTGAAAATGATCAGAATGATTACAAATATAGCTGCGATCGAGATAATATTTACATTAACCAGATCAACATCTGTAACATCCTGCAGGTCTTTCATCAAAGGTGCCTCTCCGATGACCATTCCCGACTTATCGTAGGATTTTACGATCTTATCTATCTTTTTGATCTGTGTATTTACCGGATCTGTTGCGGATTCATATTTCGTACTGACGAATGCCAGTTCATAATCCTTACTCTGCATCATCTTACGGACATCCTTTGGGATCATGGAATCCGGTACGCTAGGACCGATCAGTGAACTCATGCTGATGGTCCATTTTACACCTTTTACTTTATCGATCTTCTTGAACATCTGCTGCTTATCTTTGGCACTCATGTTCTTATCCATCATGACGATGTGCATGTTACTTGTACCAAAGTCATCTTTTACTTTTTTGATCGATACATTACTGTTCAGTGTTGCAGGAAGTGAATCTGCAATGTTGTAGTAGATCTTTGTATGATTATTACCGTAAATTGCAGGAAGTAATAATACAAGAAATGCTACGATCCATACTTTATAATACTTTGTGATAAAAGCGGATGGACGATCCATGTTGCTTAACAGTAATTTGTGTCTTGTCTTTTCAATCGGCTTATCAAATACAAGGATCAGTGCCGGCAGGATCGTTACACAACAGATAACGCCGATCACAACACCTTTCGCCATTACAATACCAAGGTCACGTCCGAGTGCAAATGTCATAACACACAGTGCGATGAATCCGGCTACGGTAGTAACGGAACTTCCGACTACTGATTTGAATGTGTTGGCAATCGCATGCCCCATGGCTCTTTCTTTCTCGCCAGGGAATCTCTTCTTATTCTCTTCATAACTATTCAGAAGGAAGATGGAATAATCCATCGTTACACCAAGCTGCAGGACTGCTGTCAATGCCTGTGTGATATAAGAAGTTTCACCAAGTATAATATTACTTCCAAGGTTATACAGAATCGCAAGTCCGATACTTAACAGGAACAGAAACGGAACAACAAATGATCCTGATGTAATCTCCAGAACTACCAGACTCAGAAGTGCTGCAATTACTACATAGATTGGAAGTTCTTTCATTGCAATGTTCTTAATATCTGTAACGATACCTGTCATACCGCTGATGAAACACTGTTTATTCGCAATCTTACGAAGCTGTGTCAGTGCCTCCATGGAATTATCGGACGATGTCGTATCATCGAACAATACCAGCATCATCGTGGCATCTCCATTGATAAACGCTTTTCTGATATCTTTTGGGATCATCTCAGTCGGAAGACTGATATCTGCCACATCGTCATACCAGAGTACATCCTGTACATGTGGCACTTTCTCAAATTCTTTTTCCAGCTTCTGTACGTCTTTCATATCCATGTTCTCAACCGCGACCATGGAGAACGCACCCATTCCAAATTCATCTACCAGTATATCCTGCCCTTTTACCGTCTCCAGGTGATCCGGCAGGTAACTCAGCAGGTCATAATTTACTTTCGTCTTTGCTATGCCGATTACTGACGGAATAATTAATAAAACTCCAATTATCAACATCAGTATTCTGTGCTTGGCAATCCATTTGCCAACTTTGACCATTCTTTCCATCTCCTCTTATTTTCTTTATGCATTTATTATTATAGCCAAGAATGACCAGTAGTCAATATTTTATTTAAATTATTTTTTTATTTCGTTGATAATCTTTATCCATATTGGCGCACACAAAAAAAAGAAACAGCACATCCCGTGTTGTTTCTTTTTTGTTTCTTTTTTGTTTCTATTCTATAATTTATTGCTTCACACATTCCGAGAGCAGCTTAATGTGCTGCTGCCTCTGCATTTCCGGCAACTTTTTCTTTTCGTTTGTCATGCATTGCAAATAATCCGGCTAACAGAGTTCCTGAGATGGAATGCCATGTACAGGATACCGCACAGATAATTGCAGATTCCGGTGTAGATGCAAACTGGGCAGTTGTAGTTGCAAGATTCGTTGCAAGTCCGGCATTCTGCATACCTACTTCGATAGAAATGGTTCTCTTCTTTGACGTATTCATACCAACCAGTTTTCCTGCTCCATATCCAAGCAGATATCCAAGTCCGTTGTGCAGTAATACTGCTACGAAGATCACAACACCTGACTGGAAGAACTTGGCTCCCTGTGAAGATACCACACCACCGACAACACATGCAAGTCCGAGAACAGCAACTCCCGGCATAACTTTCTGAAGTTCCCGGAATGTTTTATTCTTTCCCAACAGATAATTTAACAAGAATCCAACACCAACCGGAAGGATAACAGTCTCAATGATTGATACGAACATCGGAAGTCCCTTGATCGTAATCTGTGTACCGCTTGCCAGTAAAGATACCATGAGTGGTGTCATAACCGGTGAGACCAGTGTGGATACTGTTGTCATTCCTACGGAAAAGGCTACATCCCCGCCGCACAGATAAGACATGATGTTGGAAGATACACCTCCCGGACAGCAGCCTACAAGAATCAGCCCAAGTGCGATTCCATCCGGCAGGTTCAATACCTTTGAAAGCGCAAATGCAAGGAATGGCATGATCAGATACTGCGCAACCGCACCAACACAAATGTCAAACGGACGCTGTGCAAGAATCCTAAAATCTTCCGTTGTAAGTGTCAGTCCCATACTGAACATGATAATACCAATGATAATAGACTGACATGTGAACTTGTTCGATACCATGTCTGTGAACAGTGCCAGATTTACCCAGCCCATCATAGACGGAAGGAAAAATGTAACCACTGCGATTGCGATTACAACAATTGACGTGTAGTCTGATAAAAATTTGCTTACTTTTTGTAATGCTTTCATTACTCTTCTCCTCCTTTAAGCAATCACTGTCCACCAAAAAAAATCCCTTTCCAGAATATACTCTGAAAAGGGACGAAATCTATCCGCGTTACCACCCTAATTCTGTAGAATCTTTCTACAGCTCTCATTCACGTACCATCATACATGCTCCCTGTAACGGGGGATACCGGCGAGGTTTACTTTGATATTGCTTTCAACCCGCTTCTTAGAGAGGATATCCTTATCTGTTTATTACCTGCTTCCACCAACCGCAGGCTCTCTGTGAAATAACGATAGATACGGCATTGTTCTCATCAACGAATTTCGGTGAACTATATGTGTTTTTACAAGTCCTTATTATAAACCTGTCATTTCAAATGTCAAGTATAAATTTTCATACTTTTGCATATTTTTTCATCTCATCTTGCAAAATGCTCCTTGCCTTCCCGGATTTCTACTCTCCGATCCTTGGAAGATTCCATCTGTAATGAGCCGCGAGAAAACGTATCAGCATAACGATTAGTGATGACACCACCATCGCCGGAAGTTCTCCGTAACTTCTGTATATGATCACACATATCCACGCCCCCGCAATGGATGCGCATGCATAAATATGTTTCACAAATATATACGGCGCAACTCCTGCCATCGTATCACGCAAGAGTCCTCCTCCGACTCCCGTCATTGTTCCAAGGAAGACCAGCAGAAATGTATTGTCGATATAGCCGCAGCTGATACCTTTTGTCACTCCCATCGCCGAAAAGATTCCAAGTCCTACAGAATCCATTGCCAACATAAGTTTATCATAGACCTCACCAAAACCATCCTGCAGATATTTCCTGCGGAAATATATAATACAAAACACAAGCACCGCAGCAAGTACGGCATAGATCACATATACCGGATGCAGAAGTGCCGATGGCACCTTCCCAAGTATAACATCACGAACCATACCTCCACCAACTGCCGTTGACACGCCAAGCACGATCACTCCGAATATATCCATGCTGCACTCAATTCCAACCATTGCCCCCGATGCTGAGAACGCTACTGTTCCGATCAGTTCGATTGCAAATATAATCCACTCCTGAATATCCATCTTGTTTTCCCAATCTTGTCTTTTATTTTTTGTAAATTTACTGTCCTGTTCATGCTCTGTCATTCTATTTCCGAAGGTCTTCCAGCATCTCTCTGACCGTCTTCCCATACACCGGATGACGTTTATAAGGTGCAATCTCATGCAAAGGCTCCAGTACAAACGCTCTCTTATGCATCTCCACATGTGGAAT
>ERZ772893.2668-NODE-2668-length-13900-cov-29.685879_pt1 | contig 13900 bp, 9 predicted proteins | sample MGYA00511482_ERZ772893 | MGnify/ENA primary metagenome ERZ772893 (study PRJEB29015, sample SAMEA2737687) | human gut metagenome | biome: human gut; feature: human-associated habitat; material: faeces | place: China | collected 2012 ...
CGCGTGCTGGGCGAGATAGCCGTGGACGACGCGGTGCGCCGCAAAATGGGAGAGGGGGAGCGTCCCCGCGCCCCGGGCATGAAGTACCGCCACTACGCGCCGAAGGCCCCTGTCACGGTGGTCACCGGCCCCGCCCGCCGTAGCGCCGCCTACATACGCGACCACCTGCCGGATCGCGCCGGCGTCATCTGCTTCGATGAGTACGCCCCGCTGTTCGCGGGCCACATCGTCCACCGTCTCGGTGCCGCAGACGATAAGCTGTCCCAGGCCCAGCACGTGTTTGATGCCCTGCGTACCTTCGACGATACGGACGTGTCGGAGATATACGCCCAGTGTCCCGATGAATCCGGCCTGGGTTTGGCGGTGGCCAATCGTCTGAAAAAGGCGGCGGGCTTCCATGTGGTGGACGTATCGCCGCTGATTATCGGCTTTACCGGCCCCACCGGCGCGGGTAAGACCAGCGCCCTTCGTGCGCTGGAGCGTCTGGGTGGACTGGTGCTGGACTGCGACGCCGTCTATCACCAGCTGCTGCGCACTGATGCGCCCCTGCGCGCCGCCATCACTGCCGCCTTCGGCCCCGTGTTCACCCCTAACGGTGCGCTGGATCGCCAGAAGCTGGGTGCTGCGGTGTTCAGCGATCCCGCTGCACTGGACCGGCTCAACGCCATTATTTTCGACCGCCTGCCCCGCGAGCTGCTGCGCCGCGTCACCGAAAGCGACGCCACCATGGTGGGTATCGATGCCATCAATCTGGTGGAGAGCGGTCTGTACCGTCTCTGCCGCCGCACGGTGGCCGTACTGGCTCCCACGGAGACACGGGTCCGCCGGATCATGGCCCGCGACGGTATTTCGGAGGACTATGCCCGCCTGCGGGTGCAGGCCCAGAAGCCCGACGAGTTCTACCGCGCCCGCTGTACGGATGTGCTGATGAACGACGCCGCCTCGCCGCAGGTGTTTGAAGAAATAGCCTATCAGAGATTACAACATATATTTGAGGAGGAAGCTGACCATGAGTGAAGAACTGAAGGCCCTGAAGAAGCAGCTGCTGAAGGATGACCGCAACGGCTACGATGTGCTGAGCGCGGCGGATCTGGAGAAGATGGAGGCATACTGCACCGTCTACAAGGCGTTCCTGGACGCCGGCAAGACGGAGCGCCTCAGCGCCCGCGCCGCCATCGCCCTGGCGGAGAAGCATGGCTTCGTGGAGTACAAGCGCGGCATGTCCCTGTCCGCCGGCGATAAGGTCTACTCCTGCAACCGCGGCAAGGGTCTGGTGCTGGCCGTCGTCGGCCGCCGCAGCCTGGCGGAGGGCGCCCAGATCACCGCTGCCCACATCGACTCCCCCCGTCTGGATCTGAAGCCCACCCCCCTGTATGAGGACAGCGAGCTGGCCTACTTCAAGACCCATTACTACGGCGGCATCCGCAAGTACCAGTGGGTCACCATTCCTCTGGAGCTGCGGGGCACCGTGGTCTTGCGTGACGGCTCCGTGGTGGATGTCTGCATCGGCGAGGGTGATGAGCCCAAGCTGGTGATCACCGACCTGCTGCCCCATCTGGGCGCGGAGCAGAGCAAGAAGCCCCTGAGCGAGGCCATCCCCGGCGAGACGCTGAACATCCTGCTGGGCAGCCGTCCTCTGGGCGACGATGATGACAGCGACCGCGTGAAGATGCAGGTCCTCAAGCGCCTGTACGACAAGTACGGCATCACCGAGGCCGACTTCGCCTCCGCCGAGCTGGAGACGGTGCCTGCCGTCAACGCCACCGATATCGGCCTGGACGGCAGCCTCATCGGTGCCTATGGCCACGACGACCGCGTCTGCGGCTTCGCTGCTCTGCAGGCCATTCTGGACATCGGGACGCCGGAAAAGACCGCCGTCTGCGTTCTGGCCGACAAGGAGGAGATCGGCTCCATGGGCGTCACCGGCATGCAGTCCGCCGCCTTTGATACCTTCATGAACGACCTGTGCGAGAGCCAGAACGTGGCCCTGCGCGTCTGCTATGAGAACGCCTTCTGCCTGTCCGCCGACGTCACCGCCGCCTACGATCCCAACTTCGCCGATGTGTATGAAAAGCGCAACGCCGCCTTCGTCAACCACGGCGTGGGCCTGTGCAAGTACACCGGGGCCAGGGGCAAGTCCGGCTCCTCCGATGCCAACGCCGAAACCGTGGGCTATGTCCGCGGCGTGCTGGATAAGGCCGGTGTCCGCTGGCAGATCTGCGAGATGGGCAAGATCGACGCCGGCGGCGGCGGTACGGTGGCCCAGTACATGGCCAACCGCAATATCGCCACACTGGACGCCGGCGTGCCGGTGCTGAGCATGCACGCCCCCTTCGAGGTGGTGGCCAAGCTGGATTGCTACGAGATGTACCGCGCCTGCAAGGCCCTCTACGAGTCCCTGTAAGCGTTCCTGCAAACAAAAAGAGAGACGGCGGAGCCGTCTCTCTTTTTATTAATTTACTTTTCTTCGTCGTTTTCGGTCTTGCCCAGCATATAAGGGAACATGGCCTCGATATAGTGTACCATCTTGCTGTGCTGGGCGTACCACTCGCCGTGCTCCGCCTGAAGCCGCTCCTTGTCGCTGTAGGCCTCCAGCGCGTGGCACGTCTCCACATAGGCCTTCTGGAGCTGCCGGATGCGGGCGCTCATGTGCTGCAGGAGGCTCATGATCTTGGCGGGCCGCTCACTGAAATACTTCCCGAAGTTCTCCATGGTGATCTCGCTGACCACCAGCGGCTCCAACGCCACCACCGTGGTGTTGCGGGGACGGGACTCCAGAAAGCTGATGACGTTGAAGAAATCCCCCTCGCTGAGCGTCACCACCTCCACCTCCTCCGGCGTACCGTAGTCCTTGTAGACGGCCACGCTGCCATAGAGGATGTTATACATGTTCATATCCATTTCGCCGGGCTTACAGATGATCTGACCTCTCTTGAACCGGCGCTCGCCTGTATTGGGCATATCCCTTACCTCCTGCTCTCATTTATATCACGCTGCCATATTCTATCATGCCCGCTTCGGCCTGTCGATACTTGTTCTTGCCAAATGCGCCGGAAAGTGGCATACTGTTGCAGGTAAATACGCACAAAGGAGAGGCTCTCTCATGGATTATTTTCATATCGCCCTGCCTGCCGACCAGCTGCGCACCGTCAGCTCCATCGGTCTGGCTCATGTGGGCGACGGCGTGTATGAGCTGCTGGTGCGCACGTGGCTCTGCGCCCACGGCAAGGCCACCGGCAAAGACCTGCACCGCGCCGCCGTCGCTCTGGTCTGCGCGCCGGAGCAGGCCCACAGGGCCCAGCGCATCCTGCCGCTGCTGACGCCGGAGGAGGACGCCGTATTCAAGCGCGGCCGCAACGCCGCCGTCCACGGTATCCCCAAAAACGCCACCACCGCTCAGTATCATCAGGCCACAGCGCTGGAATGCCTGCTGGGGTGGCTGTACCTGCGGGGCGACACCAAGCGTGTCAACCAACTGTTCACCGTGATGATGGAGGAGGATCAGCCATGCCGTTAGACGCCATCTGCCTGCAAGGCGTAGTGGAGGAGTTGTCGCCCCAGATCACCGGCAGCCGCATCGAGAAGATCCAGCAGCCCGCCAGGGATCAGGTGGTTCTGCTGCTGCGGGGGAGCCGCCGCCTGTACCTGAACGCCGGCGGCAGCCAACCCCGCCTGCACCTGACAGAGCAGGTGCGGGACAACCCGTCCCAGCCGCCCATGTTCTGTATGCTCCTGCGCAAGCACCTGTCCGGCGGCGTCATCGAGTCCGTCCGGCAGGAACCGCTGGAGCGCGTGGTGACGCTGACCGTGCTGGCTGCCGACGAGCTGGGGGAGCGCAGCCGCTTCACGCTGGTGTGGGAGGGTATGCCCCGCCGCGCCAACCTGATCCTCTGCGACAGGGACGGCCGTATCATCGACTGCCTGCGCCGCATTGACCTGGAGTCAGAGCAGGACCGCCAGGTGCTGCCCGGCCTTTTCTACCGCCTGCCTGCCCGTCAGAACAAGAACTCACCGCTGGATGTCACCGAGGAGGAGTTCGCCGCCCTGCTGCGCCGCGCCGCGCCGGACGCGCCGCTGGACGGCTGGCTGCTGGATACCTTCACCGCCCTGCCGCCGCTGGTGGCCCGTGAGCTGACTTACCGCGCCTGCGGTGCCACCGACGCCCCCGTTTCGCAGGGAACACCCCTGTGGAGCGTCTTCTCCCAGTGGCAGAACGCTGTGAATGAAAATCGCTTTACACCGACTGCGATCAAACGAAACGGAGCGCTTTCTGACTTCACCTATGGCCCCATCCTCCAGTACGGTGCCTACGCCCAGTCGGAGCCCTGCGACAGCTTCTCCCACCTGCTGGATGGCTTCTATGAAAAGCGGGAGCAGGCGGAGCGGGTGAAGCAGAAGGGGCAGGATCTCCTAAAGACTGCCACCACTGCCAGGGACCGCGTCCGCCGTAAGATCGCCGCCCAGGAGAAGGAGCTGGCCGCCTGTCTGGACAGGGATCACCTGCGGATCTGCGGCGAGCTCATCACCGCCAACCTCTACCGCATGGAGCGGGGGCAGAGCCGCCTCACCGCCCAGAACTACTACGATGAGAACTGCGCCGACATCGACATCCCGCTGGATGTGCGCCTGTCGCCGCAGGAGAACGCTGCCCGCTACTTCAAGCAGTACACCAAGGCCAAAACGGCGGAGAAGTACCTGACGGCCCAGCTGCAAAAGGGCAGGGAGGAGCTGCAATATCTGGAGAGCGTTCTGCAGGAGCTGTCTCAGGCCGAATCGGAGCAGGACTTCAACGATGTCCGCACCGAGCTCACCGACGGCGGCTACCTCCGCGGTCACAGCAAGAAGCAGTCCGGCTTCCAACGGGCCTCCAGACCCCGGGAGTTCCGCACCTCCGCGGGCCTGCGTGTCCTGGTAGGCCGCAACAACCGGCAGAATGACCGCCTGACCACAAAGGACGCCGACAAGCGGGACATCTGGCTCCATACCCAGAAGATCCACGGCAGCCATGTGATCCTCTGCACCGGCGGCGCGGAGCCGGACCAACAGAGCCTGCTGGAGGCCGCGTCGCTGGCGGCGTATTTCTCCCAGGCGCAGGACAGCACCAAGGTCCCCGTGGATTACACGCCGGTGAAGTTCGTGAAAAAACCCGCCGGCGCCAAGCCGGGCATGGTGATCTATACCACCTACCAGACCATGCTGGCCGACCCGGACGAGGAGTTGGTCAAGCGCTTGGCGGGGAAATAAGGAGGTATCGCCGTGAAACTCTACACCGACATCGTAACGGACTATCTGGCGGGGAGAAGCCTTGCCGCGCACGCGCAGGAGTGGTTTTTCACCCAGCCCGGCTACTGCTTTCAGGAGCCGGACGGCTCCGATGCGCAAAAGGCGGCGGTCATGCAGGTCTACGAGCAGGTGCTGCGGACTGTGGAGACGTTCGTTCCCGGCAACCGTCCGGTCTGGGACGCGCTGTTTCCGGACTGGCAGGACATTCTGCGCGGTGCGGAGACAGCGCTGATCGTGGGCTATCCGCCGCCCAACGACGCGGTGGTGCTGAAAAGCCCCGCCGGGGTGGATACCGCCGTTCTGGACATGGGCCTGTGGGTCCAGTATCTGGGCGCCGTACCGGTGGAGCGCGTGGCGCATAACCTGCTGACTCACGAGCTGTGCCATGTCTGCATCCACCGGCACCGGCCGGAGCTGGATGCGGCGCAGGAAACAGGTGACTATCTGTCCCGGCTGGATGCCTTCACTTTCGACGAGGGCTTTGCCCACTTCGTCTCCTATAATGACCGCGAAGCCAATCAGGTGGATTGGGATGCGCCTGAACTGCGGGCCGTCTGGACGCGGAGTGCCGCCGCGATGCGTTCTGCCAGACAGGAGACGCAGCCTGCACAGCAGCAGGAGCAGCTGCACAGCGCCGTCTTTGGCAGCTATTACGATAAGTATGCCTGCATGTGTGGCCTGTATTATCTGGCTCGCTGCTGGCAGGGGGGCGGCTCTGCCCGTCTGGCGGAGGAATTTGCCGCCGGTTGGCAGGGCTTTGCAGAAAAAACACTGTCCTGAAAATCAAAACCTCCGGCTTGGCCGGAGGTTTTGATTTTACAGCTCCACGGTTTTCGTGGCGATGTTCTCACAGAACACCCGGTCGTGCTCCACGAACAGCAGGGTAGGCCGGAATGCTTGCAGCAGCTCCTCGATCTGGATGCGGGAGAGAACGTCGATGTAGTTCAGCGGCTCGTCCCAGACGTACAGATGGGCGGACTGGCACAGGCTGCGGGCCAGCAGCACCTTTTTTTTCTGTCCGGCGGAGTAGTCGCCCATATCCTTCTCGAACTGCACCCGCTCGAAGCCCAGCTTCCGCAGGATCGTCAGGAACAGGCTCTCATCGAGACCGTACCCGGCGGCGTAGTCCCGCAGCCGGCCCCGCAGACCGGAGGCGTCCTGCGGCACGTAGGAGATGACCAGACGGCTGGCTGTCTCCAAGGTGCCGGAATAGGGGATATCCTGCCCGCACAGCAGCTTGAGAACACTGGACTTGCCGCAGCCGTTTGCCCCGCACAGCGCCACGCGGTCGCCCTGCGTCACGGTGAAGGATACGCCGCTGCACACGACCCCACCGCCGTAGTCGATGGACACCTCCCGCAGCGCTGCCAGCCGCTGGGCGTGGTGGGTCAGCGGATGCAGCTTCAAAGCATCGCTGCGTTCGATGTCCTTCAGCAGCGCGGACTTCTCCTCGATGGCGTTTTGCTGCCGCCGCTCCAGATTCTTCCGGCGCTGCTGCATCCGCCGGGACTGCTCAGCAACGAAGTCGCGGCCGCCCATGGCATCGGCGAGTCCCTTGACCTTGGCGGAGTTTTTCCCGATCTTCGTCCCCTCCACCCGGTCGGCCCAGTCGCTGGACTGCCGCGCCGCCTCCTTCAGCCGCCCGATCTCCTTTTTGAGCCGCTCATTCTGCGACAGCTCAAAGGCGTCCTGCCGCCGCTTGTTCTCGTACCACGAGGAAAAATTCCCCTTCTGCACCTCGATGCTGCTGCGGTTGATGGACAGGATGTGATCCACGCAGCCGTCCAGAAAGGCGCGGTCGTGGGACACCAGCAGGAAGCCCTTTTTGCCGCGGAGATAGCGGCTCACCAACGCCCGCCCCACCTGATCCAGATGGTTGGTGGGCTCGTCGATGAGGAGAAAGCGGTTTTCCCGGGAAAAGAGCATGGCCAGCAGGAGCTTGGACTGCTCGCCGCCGGACAGCGTGGAAAAGGGACGGTACAGTGCGTCCTCCGACACCTCCAGCGGCGTCAGCTCCCGCAGGAACCGCCACGGGGCCACGTCGGGGCAGATGCGCTCCAGCAGCTCCATGGGACACAGCGATGGGGCCTCCACGGCGTAGGGGAAGTAGTCGAAGCCCACGCTGGCGTGTATTGTGCCTTGATAGGGATACCTTCCCTCTAAGAGCCGCAGCAGCGTGGTTTTGCCTCGCCCGTTGCGGCCTGTCAGCCCCAGCCGCCAGTCGGTATCCAGCTGAAAGCTGACGTTTTCAAAGATGTTGTCGTAGCTGCCTTCATAGCAGAACGTAAGGTCGGATACTTTAATAATGGACATGGTCATGCCTCCTATACGAAAAAATGGCTGCGGGAAACAGCTCCCACAGCCAAAAACGCACACCACACCCGCCGATAGGCAGGCTATGACCACGTACAGAGCTGAGAGATACGCCAATTTCCCGCGAAAGGCACAACAAACAGGGCGGTCAGCGCCGCCCGACACAATGTCGTGCCGTAGTTCAGCAGGAAATCAGGTTCATCCTCTCAACTCCTCTCTTGTTTTTTCTTATCCTACCACACGCGCCGCAAAAAAGCAACCACGTCCTCTCCCCGCGGCCCTGTCAGCTTTCTGGCGGACAGCGAAGAAGAACAGCACAATTGCCAAAATGCGGGAGAAGGTGCAATTACCTTCTCCCGCAATGTTTACGGTTTAAAAAGAACCTGATACAAGGCTTCTATGAGCCTCTTTTTCGGCTGCTGCGGCAGACGGACTTTTTGTGTTTGCAGCGGGAATTTCTGAAAACCAGTTGAAAAGTTGATAAAAATATGCCATACTAAAATTATGCACTTGCGGGGAAAGGAGTTTTGTACCATTTGTGCCGCAAAATAATAACAGGGGGAGGACTTGATAACGGCGATGGACAAGCGGATGTTCATATAAAAGTTAGACGATTGCCAAATTATGATTTTCGATTCATCGGACGCTTGCAATTACAACGGAACACAAAACAAGAAATAGAAAGGGGAATGTTTTATGCGGAAATTGTTGTTAAGTGTCTTACTCTGCTCTGCGTTGGTGATGGGGTTACTGCCCACTGCCGCTTTTGCGATGGAGCTGGGTAATACCTCTGAGTCGGTGGAAGAGGCTCCGACTTCCGCATTGGAGGAACAAACCGTCAACGAGGAGCTGTTGTCCGAATATGGAGAACAGAAAAATGCGCCGGGGGAAGCGAATCCGGCAGCACAGAATGCTGCTGCGGAGATCTATGTCAGCAGCACCGGTAACGACGAACAGAATACCGGCACAAAAGATCTCCCTTTCGCCACGCTGGCTAAGGCGGTCGATGCCGCGGCTGACGGTGCAGCGATCTATATCATGAGCGATCTGACCATGGATCAGTGTGCTCGTTTTTATGATAAGAGTCTTACGATCACCAGTGGAGAGGGCGGCCCTTACACCATTACACGCATACACGCAGCGCTGATTTTAACCAGCAAAGTGACACAGCCCGCAGCGGGTATAATCCCGCCATGATCGAGGTTCAGTCTTTATCGGCGAGTTCTGTCGGCCTGACTCTTTCCAAAATCATTCTGGACGATGCAGGGATGCACGAGGGTACTGTATTCGCACAGGCTGTCAGCGGTGACGGCAACGCGGATAATACGATTTTTGTGCAGGACGCGATCATTGCCTCCAACGCCACTGTGCCCTGCACCGTGACACTGGGCAGTGGTGCTGTGCTGCGCAACTTTGGCGGCATGTCCGCTGTACGTGCCACCGACCGGGCAAAAATCGTCATGGAAAGCGGCAGTGTGATAGAGGATACCATGGATGGCTATACGAGAACAAAAGGCTCTGCGGCAGACTCAGTCGGTCCGGCAGGTGCGATCTGGCTTCAGGGCGGTACACTCGTGATGAAGGAAGGCTCGAAGATCCAGAACATTGACGGCCGCGGAGTTTATGCAGACGGCGGTAAGGTCGAGATCGGCGGCGCCATCAGCAGTATTGCTGCAAACAAGAGTGCAATGTGGCAGGCGAATGACGGCATCGCAATACATCTGCGCAACAACGCAGAGGGAACGCTGACCTCCACCGCGCTGATCGAGAAGCTCTCCGGCGGCAGCGTGATCCGCTGTGCGGATGGCGCCAAATCCTTCAAAATGGAAAACGGCTCCAAAATCACGGATTGCCCCAGGCTGAACGGCAATGTCATCTTTGCAAAAAACAGCACCGTCGTGATCGACGGTGAAATCAGCAATGTGCATGCCACAGGCAACCATATCCTGCAAACTGACGGCGGTACAGCGGTGACAATTGGAAAAAACGGAAGGATTCTCAATAATCGCGCGTACTATGGCGCGGTTTATATCAACGGAACGGATGAGCACTTAGATATTTACGGAAAAATCAACGGTAATATTTCTACGGATCGCGGCGGCGGTGTGGTACTGTCCAATAATGGCGGAAACCACAACGCAGCCATGTATGAGGGTGCTGAGATCTGCAACAACAAAGCCGAGCAAACAGGCGGCGGAACCATGATATCCAAAGGCACCTTCACAATGAACGGCGGTACGATCTCCGGCAACATTTCCGGTACAAACAGTGCAAAGCCCGAAGCTGACCGGATCGGCGGCGGCGTATTTGTCCGCAGAGGCGGCCAATTCATTATGAATGGCGGCGCCATCGAGAACAACGCGGCAACAGCCTTTGGCGGCGGTATCTGCTTTGATGCCAGTGATTATGGCGGCACGGTGCCGAAGATCGAACTGAATGCCGGTACCATCAAAAACAATCTCAGGCAGGTCATCGTCGGTGACGAATATCAGATCACAGGCGGCATATCAAATGATTTGGCTGTCACCGGTAAAGACTATGGAAAGTGCGATCGTTACCTCTATATCTCCCGTGAGGCAGCTGTTGGAGATCAGGCAGTTTATTTCCAGACTGACAGTAAGACCGTTACCCCGGCTGACAGCAGCCTTGACATCAGGCTGGGGAACACCAGTGCTGCAAATGTAACCGCTTTGACCAATGCTTCGGATAGCATGGGCTGGAATGATCCGTTGGCCACCTTCTGGGTTCAGCGCGACGGCGCAGCTAAGCTGACGGTGGGCGGCCTGACACTGAACGATCTGCCGGTTTATGTGCTGTCCTTGCCGGTGGATGAAACCGGAAAGGTTCTCGATGCTTCGGAGGCGCAGGTTTATGCAGCTCGGAAGACAAACACAGAAGATACAAACCCAAGAGATATAGACGTCACGCTTCCGGATGTGTCTGGAAACGGCTATGCCGTAGCCGTTGTCCAACCCTCACAGGACCACGGTGAACTGGTCATACAAGGGCCTGAAACCATTGAGAGAAATAAAACCGGTGAACACTATCCCGTGACATATACCGTAACGTATGATATGTCTGAAAGCATGGAAAGCATGATTGAACAATCAGGCGGTGAGGCTGAATATGTCCTTACGATTGATCGCGATCCCCGCCTTGTAGGAAATCCCGGCCGTTTCATAGGAAATCCCGGCCGTTTCAATGGAGAAAGCATCGAGGTAACATATCATCTGCCCCACTCCGAGTTCAGAGTAGGTGACGTTCTGCTTGCCTCTGCAATGCTGAGGATCACTGTTGGACAGCGCGACTATATCATTCCCTCTAATGTGGCGAAAACACAGAAGATTGAGACAACCTATAGCCTGACAACACAGGTGAATGGTGGGAATGGAACGATTTCTGCAAGTAAAGCAGGGCTGGCGGCCGGATCGCATGAAACAATTGTTTTTACTCCCGACAGCGGCTATGAAATTGACACTGTTACGGTGAATGGTGTTAAAGCAGAGGTCCTCTCCAATATGCTGGAAGTTATCATGGACGCCGACAAGACCGTTATTGTAACATACAAGAGTATTCCGCATATCCATAACTATGGAACGGCCTGGAAGTCAGACGCAGACAACCATTGGCATGAATGCCCCTGCGGTGACAGGAAGGACGTAGCGGCGCATAGCTTCAAGTGGGTGATCGATAAGGAACCCACCGCAACTAGGAAAGGCTCCAAACACGAGGAATGCACCGTCTGTGGCTATAAGAAGGCCGCTGTTGCAATTCCCGCAAAGGGTTCTACGGTGAAGCCGAGCGACCAGCCCGACAAGTCCGGAAATACTGCCTCGTCAAATACCGGTGACAGCAGTGATCCCGTTTTGTGGAGCGCACTTCTGTTCATCAGCGGCGGTGCTGTTATCGGCACAACGGTTGTAAGCCGAAAGAAAAAGTACAACAGATAAGAAAGCAATACGGTACCATCGATTGGCAAGGGCGTATTTTTTCTGCGCGGCGGCCCAGAAAGGAGAACCGTTCTCCACTTGTACCGCACAGCAGCATGTTTTGTCCATAATGATAACTAAGCGATAAACACAGAAAAAGACCGCCGAGAGGCGGTCTTTTTCTATGTTTATGTGTTCTCCGTTCCATCCTCGCGGAACAGCAGGGTGATGCACCACAGTCCCGCGATGCCCACCAGCGTATAGATGATACGGCTGACGGCGCCGGTCTGCCCGCCGAACAGAAAGGCCACGCAGTCGAAGCTGAAAAGCCCGACGCCTCCCCAGTTCAGCGCGCCGATGATGACCAGTACCAGCGCAATGCGGTCTACGATCTTCATGAGAGTCCCTCCTTGTGTCAAGACTGCTTTCTCTCATAGTCTCCCCGCGCCGCATCGGACTATACGCAAAAATTTGTCAGCCTGCCTGAAAAATTTTGAAAATCGATTGCAAACACCGGTGATTTTTGGTAGTATGACGGATAGGAACAAATGCATCTGCACCTTTTGATGAAAGAGGAGGAACACCATGAACAAGAAATTCGAAAAGCTGGGCTTTTATCCCGCCGACATCCTGCTGCCCAAGGGACAGGACATGACCAAGTGGGCCGTGGTGGCCTGCGACCAGTTCACCTCTGAGCCGGAGTACTGGCAGGCGGTAGAGGAGAAGGTGGGCAATGCCCCCTCCACGCTGCGCCTCATCCTGCCGGAAGCCAACCTGAAGGCCCCCAACGTGGACGAGTACATCGAGGACATCAACGCCTCCATGCGCAAGTACATGGCAGACGGCGTGTTCGAGACGCTCTCCGATTCCCTGATCTACATCGAGCGCCAGCAGTCCGACGGCCGCATCCGCCACGGTCTTATCGGCATGGTGGATCTGGACGCCTACGACTTCACCCCCGGCTCCGGCGCGCTGATCCGCGCCACCGAGGGCACCGTGCTGGATCGTATCCCGCCCCGTGCCCGCGTCCGCCGCAACGCCCCCATTGAGCTGCCCCACGTCATGCTGCTGATCGATGACCCCGATAAGACCGTCATCGAGCCCCTGACCGCCGCAGCCTCCGCCATGGAGAAGCTCTACGACTTCGACCTGATGCAGAACGGCGGACACATCACCGGCTACAAGCTGTCCGACAAGCAGATCGACGCCGTGGCCGCGTCTCTGGAGGGCCTGACCACCGACGAGGCTATGCAGAAGAAGTACGGCGTCTCCGGCGTAGCACCCCTGCTGTTCGCCGTGGGCGACGGCAACCACTCCCTGGCCACCGCCAAGGCCTGCTACGAGGAGCAGAAGAAGGGCAAGACCCCCGAGGAGTACCTGGCCCTGCCCTCCCGCTTCGCGCTGGTGGAGGTGGTGAACAACCACGACGATGCTTTGCAGTTTGAGCCCATCCACCGCGTGCTGTTCGGCGTAGACCACAAGAAGTTCATGGACGCCTTCCGCGCCGCCTATCCCAACGCCTACGAGGGCAAGGGCGACGGCCACACCATCGAGTTCGTCTGGAACGGCGAGAGCCACTTCATCACCGTCCCTGACCCCAAGGTCCAGCTGGCCGTGGGCACGCTCCAGAACGTCATCGATCCCTACCTGAAGGCCAACGGCGGCGAGGTGGACTATATCCACGGCGATGACGTGACCCGCGAGCTGGGCGGCAAGCCCGGCAACATGGGCTTCCTGCTGCCCGCCATGGGCAAGGAGCAGCTGTTCAAGACCGTCATGGCCGACGGTGTGCTGCCCCGCAAGACCTTCTCCATGGGCCACGCCCAGGACAAGCGCTATTACATCGAAGCCCGCAAGATCGTGAAGTAACACCGCAAAAAAGCGCCCATCGGGCGCTTTTTTGTCAGGAGGAGCTATGGAACCACTGACCCTGTACGCCCCCGCGAAAGTGAATCTCACCCTGTCCGTCGGCGACCGTCGTCCCGACGGCTACCACGACGTATCCACCGTCATGCAGGCCGTGGGCCTGTACGACACCCTGATCCTGACGCACGGCGGCGCCGGCCTGACCCTGACCTGCACAGACCCCGCCGTCCCGTCGGATGCCACCAATCTGGTGCTCCGCGCCGCCGGCAGGTTTTTCGAAGAGACGAAGCTGCCCGTGCCGGACCTGCACCTGCACCTCCGGAAGCGTATCCCGTCCCAGGCGGGACTGGGCGGCGGCAGCAGCGACGCTGCATCCACACTGCTGGCCCTGCGCACCCTGTACGCGCCGTCCCTGCCGGACGTCCAGCTGGAGCACATGGCTGCGGCACTGGGCAGCGACGTGCCATTCTTCATCCGCGGCGGCACCGCGCTGGCCCGGGGCAGGGGAG
>ERZ772893.2672-NODE-2672-length-13892-cov-5.367059_pt1 | contig 13892 bp, 10 predicted proteins | sample MGYA00511482_ERZ772893 | MGnify/ENA primary metagenome ERZ772893 (study PRJEB29015, sample SAMEA2737687) | human gut metagenome | biome: human gut; feature: human-associated habitat; material: faeces | place: China | collected 2012 ...
ATATATTTAATTAAAAAAATAATTCCTTATATCGAATCAGCAATAACGTTGGCCGCAATATTTGAAAAAGAAGCATCCCTCTTAAACGAGGGATGCTATTTTGTTAATTACGCATTAACAATCTTTGTGCTTTTTACAAAGTAGCAATATTATAGTTAGTATTAAAAGAACAAAAAAAGTTATTGCTAATACGATAATTGCGGCTAATGCTGTTAATATTGTTTCTGCAAGTGCTGCTCCAATTATTACACCAATAATTCCTGCAAACAATATTCCTAATATTATAGCAATTATTCCTAAACAATTTGTTCTTTTGCATTTCTTTTTTGCTTCACAGCAGTAACTATATTCTTGTGGCTCCATAAAAGTCACCTCCATATAACACCTTTATGATGTTATACTATATACTATGCTACTTTTTTCGACAAAGTTCTACTTTTTGTTTTTAAATTCTCTTACCTTTTGTCCTACCTTTTTTGTTGTGTTCTCTACTTTTTCTTCAACTTTTTTCGCTTTGTCTTCGATTTCTTTTTTCTGTTCAACTATTTGCTCTTTTATCTGCTCTTTTTTCTCTTTTACTTTAACAGCTTGTAACTTTGGATATGCCTTTACCAATCTTCTATGCAATGGTGATTTTGTTTCTAACACAGCTTTTACCTTTTCCGTCATTTCTTCTGTATTGTCTACTTCCGGAGTAAATCTCTTTTCTGTCTTTTTTATATATCCAATTACTACACCTGAAACAATGTTGTCTATGATATATATAACTAAGAATGACCAGAACAATATATCAAGCCATATCTGTGGTAATTGTTGAATTTTTTCCAAGAAGAACGGATTTGTTACATACATCAGCAACATTCCAAATATTCCGAATGGGACTAGCGTTCCTAAACATACTCTCCCATTTAAATTAAATTTTCTCTTGCTGTAATCCCACCATCTTGCCTTGAATATTTTTTCCATAAAATAGCTAGTTAAATATTCTAGCGTTCCACATAACACTATTGTCATTACAAATAGTGTTATGGGATCTGTCTTATATTTTCCGCAAAAGAAGTGTTATTAATATCGCCCCATATCCATATATTGGGCAATATGGTCCAATCAGAAATCCTCTGTTTATAAATCTTTTATATTGTATTAACTTGCAAGTTACTTCTAGCATCCATCCTAAGATTGAATATGTCATAAAAAGTAAAAAATATATTTTTATATCATTTATCATTACAATCTCCTTTTTCTTACTATTTCCAATTTATAATATAATATTATTTTAATTTCATTGAAAGTAATTTGCTTATTCCCTTTTCTTCCATTGTTACACCATATACTGTATCTGCAATTTCCATTGTTCCTTTTCTGTGTGTTATAACTAAGAATTGAGTATCTTTGCTAAATTTCTTTAGATACATAGCATATCTTCCAACATTTACGTCATCTAATGCTGCTTCGATTTCATCTAATATGCAGAATGGAGCTGGGTTTATTTTTAATATTGCAAATAATATTGCTATTGCTGTTAATGCTTTTTCTCCTCCTGATAGAAGCATCATATTTTGAAGTTTCTTTCCTGGTGGTTGTACTCTTATGTCTATTCCACACTCTAATATGTCTGCTTCATTTTCTAGTATTAGCTCAGCCTTTCCTCCTCCAAACAATTCACAAAATACTTCATTGAAGTTTTTGTTTATTTCTTTGAATTTTTCGGCAAATTGTTTTTGCATTGTGTTTATCATTTCTGATATTACATTTCTTAGTTTTGTTATAGATTCTTCTAAGTCAAATCTTTGTTCATTCATAAAGTCGTATCTTTCTTGCATTTTTTTATAAGCTTCTATTGAATCTATGTTTATGCTTCCTAAGTCTGCAATTTCTTTTCTTAATTCATTAGTCTTTTTCTGTGCTAATTGTACATTATCAGGCTTTTTATATTCAGTTGCATTATTTGGTGTAATTTCATATTCATTCCATAGTTTGTTAATTAGTTCTTCTAAATCTTGTTCTTGTTTTTGCTTATTTGTGCCAATTTTTACAATTTGCGCTTTTAAAGAATTTATTACCTCATATTGCTCTTCTATTCTTGCTTCTGCCTTTTCTAATTTAGCATTTGCCTCTGTTTTTTCTTGTTTCAAGTTTTCTATTTTTTCTGAGCTATTTGATACCTCTGCCTTTATTTTTTCTATTTCTTTACCAAAGTTTTCTATATCTTCTTCTAGTTTTACAGTATCTTGTTTTTTATCTTCAATTTCCTGCAACTTCGTATCAATACTTGTGTTTGCATTTTTAATGTCAACATCAATTCTTTCTAGCATTTCATTAATTGAAGCATCACTTTCATCAAATGATGATACAGATATTTTTAAATCTGTTATATCTGTGTTTAAGTTGTCTATATATGTCTGGTCATCTTTATTAAGCTCTGCAAATTTAGATATTTCTTGATTTAGTTCTGCTATTTCTTTATCCAAGTTTTCAATTACTTGCTTTGTTCCCTCTTTAGAAGTTTGAATATTAGCTTTTTCTGTTTCTATATCATCTAATTGTTTCTTTAATTTTGTAACTTTTTCTTCTAATTTTACAATTTGAGTCTCTATCATTTCTAATTCTTGATGTCTTGTTGCATATGTTATTTCTATTTCTTGTAACTCTTTTTCTAGCTTTGCAGATTCTTCTATTGTATCAGTTATGCTTGCTGAAAATTCTTCTTTTTCCCTGGTTATTTTTTCTATCTGTTTATTTATTTCTTCTAGTTTTGCTTTTATTTCTTCTATTTCTCTGCTTCTTCCTAGAATATTTACAGTTTTTTGTGCAACAGAACCACCGCTAATTGCTCCTGATGGATTTATTACATCTCCTTCTAATGTTACTATTCTAAATGAATAATCATTTGCTTTTGCAAGAGATATTGCATTATCCATCTTCTCTACTATTATAGTTCTTCCTAATAAGCTTAATATTATGTCTTGGTATTTTTTGTTATAGCTTATTAAGTCTGATGCTACTCCAACAACTCCATCCACTTTTTTAAATTTTTCTAATTTTTTGCCTTTTACAGAAGTTGTTGGTAAGAAACTTGCTCTACCTAAATTGTTATTTCTTAGATATTCTATTAGCTTTTTAGCATCATTTTCATTCTCTGTAACAATGTTTTGCATTGATTGTCCCAAGCACATTTCTATTGCTGTTTCGTATTTCTTATCTACTGAAATTAAGCTTGCTAAAACTCCTTCTACACCTTTATTTAAGCTAGCGTCTTTTTCACAAGCTAATAGCAAGGATTTGACACTTTTTATATATCCATCTTTATCTTTTTCTGTTTCTTGCAAGAATTTGCATCTTGATTCTTTCATTCTGTATTCTGCAGTTAAATTGTTAATCTTGTTATCATATTCTTTAATTGCATTTATTGCTTTTTCTTTTTTATCTTTTATTTCTTCTAGTTTCTTTATAGCTTTATTTCTAGTGTTATCAATTTCTAAGAAGTTTTTTGCTATATCCTGTTTCTTTATTCTGTTTGAATCTAGTTCTGACACTGTAATTTGCAATTCTTGTTTTACATTTTTCTTTGTCTTTTCTAAGTTTTCAAAGTTTACATCATATGTATTAATTTCAGATAATCTTTCATATCTTGCATCTGTGTCTAATTCTACTTTCTTCTTTTTATCTTCTATTTCTAATTCTTTTGCAGATAATTTTTCTGACAATTTTGCAAGTTCTTCTTCTTTTTCTTTTAATTCTTTCTCAAATTTTTCTTTGTTTTTAGAAAGATTCTCTCTTTTTGATAATTTGTTTTCTTTTTCTTCGTTGAATTCTTGAATTCTCACTTTCAGCTCTTCTATCTCTTTTTGTAATCTTTCTATATTAGCAGAATTGTTTGATATTCTCTCTTTTGATATACCTATTTGAGAATTAATCTGCTCTATCTTTGTTTTACTCTCAAATCCTATGTTTTGCATATCTTCAATGGCTTGTGTTAATTCATCTATTTTATTTTTTAACTCTTCTTTTTGAGATTGTCCTTCTTCTAACTTTGTATTTTCTGCTAATTCTTGGTCTTCTAACGTTTTTAAATCTTCTGCAACCTTGCTGATTTTTTCTTTATATTCATTTATTTTAAATACAAATAATCCAATTTCTATGTCTTTTAATTCTTCTCTTAGGCTTAAAAACTTTTTAGCTTTTTCTGATTGCATTTTTAACGGATCTAATTGTCCTTCTATCTCTGCTAGTATGTCATTTATACGAAGTAAGTTCAGTTTAGTCTGTTCTAGCTTTTTCTCAGATTCCATTTTTCTTGTTCTATATTTTACAATTCCAGCAGCTTCCTCAAAGATATGTCTTCTGTCTTCTGATTTATTGCTTAATATTTCATCAATTTTTCCTTGTCCGATTATAGAATATCCGTCTTTTCCTATTCCAGTATCCATAAACAACTCTAGTATATCTTTTAATCTGCAAGGTACTTTGTTTATAAAGTATCCTGTTTCGCCACTTCTGTATATTTTTCTTGTTACTGTAACTTCATTATACTCTATTGGCAATTTTCCGTCAGAGTTGTCTATAATTATTGAAGCTTCTGCAAATCCTAATGATTTTCTGTTTTGAGTTCCTGCAAATATTATATCTTCGGCTTTTGAGCCTCTTAGAGATTTCATACTTTGCTCTCCCAAAACCCATCTTATACTATCAGATATATTACTCTTTCCAGAACCATTTGGTCCAATTACAGATGTTATTCCTGGTTTAAATTCTAATACTGTTTTATCTGCAAAGGATTTAAATCCTTGTAATTCTAGTCTTTTTAAATACATTTCTTTCCCCTTTGATTACATTATAATTTCTTTTAAGTAACTTAGCCCACTTGTTAGTTCCATTACTTCTTCCATTTTTATGTTTTCGTAATAATTTTCTAAGCTTAAATTATCGCTTACCTTTTTTAAGGATATTAATTCAATATCGTATTTGCAACATATCATATATATAGAATGTAATTCCATATCAAATACTGCATCTTCTTTTATATCTGTGCTTGTTACAAAACATTCTGCACTATAACAAGGCAATATTTTTATGTTTGCATTATCAAGTGTTGATATTTTCTCTCTATCATAGCCTATAATTGTATATCTTTCTTCTCCTGGTATATTCCATTCATAATTATATGATTTATTTACATTTACCCATTGGCCTATTTTCGAATTTGTTGAGCCAACATATCCCATATTAATTATTATGTCTGGTTTGTTTTCTTTGTTATTTTCTAAATATTTTACTAGACTTATTGCTGTTTGCTGTTTGCCTACTCCTGTTATTATTAATGTTATGTTTTCTTTGGAATATTGATTTTCTGTTATTTGTTTTAGTGTTAATTCTTTTGCTATTTTGGTAGCCTCTTTTTGCATTGCTATTACAAACAATATTTTTTTCATTTCTATTCTTCCTTATTTATTTTATTCATATGTGCAATTATATAATAAAATGGCACAAAAAATCAACTGTACTTTTGATTTTAGTACAGTTGATTTTTAATTTTATCTTTCTTGTTCATTATTTTCTTTTCTAACTTCTTTGGCTGCTTTTAATTTTTCTTGTTGCATTTGTTTTGTTACATCTTTCATAATATCATATTTTAAGCTATCTGCAAATTCATTTTTAGAACCACTTTCTTTTTTTGCTTGTCCTTTTGGTGTTCCTTCTGGTAACTCTTGTTGATTTCTTCTCTCTCTCCAAGCTTTAAATCTTTTGATAAATTGAAACCACTTTGGTTTTTCTTCTTGTTCTTGAGCACTTCCTTGTTGTTCTGGACTTTGTTGTCTCTTCTCTGCTCCACCCATCGCATATGTATAATCATTAATTGATTTGTCTAATCCCTTAATTTGTCTATTAAGCCCACTTGTACGTTTTACAAATGTAGTTTCCAAATCTACTTTACCATCTTTATTAACAGCGCCTTTTTCTACAAGTTCATTAACATCTTTTTCTGTTATATCTAGTTTATTTTTTTGAATATAATCCATAAAATGTGTTTTATTTGTTTCCATTTTAGATTCAGCATCTGGCAACAAATTTGTTTTAATTTCATTTGCTCTTGTAGGATCAGTATATGCAATAATTCCATTTCCCGCAGAATATTCTAGGCTTTTTAATTCTTTTTTTAAGTTTTCAGCTGTTTTATACGCACTAATCATTCCCTTTAAATTATTTGCCAATGCTGGATGTTCTGTTGTTAATTGTTTTATTTGTTCAACTTTATCTTTTTTATCTATTAATTCTGCTTTTTCTTTTTCTACTTTTGCTAATTTTCTTTCATATTTCTTTTTTAAAACTGTATCCAAATGTTTTTTCATTTCAGGATTTTCTTTTATTTCAGTTATCTTAGCATCTATTTTACCTTGGAATTCTTTAATTGTTTCTTTTTCCTGCTCTACACTTTCTTGTAGTTGTTTTATTTCTTCATCTATTTTATTTAATTCATCTTGTGCTGTTTTCTCTGCATCATGATCAGAGTTTTTTCGTGCCTCTGCCTTTTTTCCTGTCCATATTATTTTATCTAGTGTTAAATCTTGAACCCTATGTTCATATGCTACAATAACTCCTTTTTTTATTTCAATATCTTGCTTTAATTTTAGATACTCCCCATTTAATTTTTCTAAATCCATAATCTTCCTCCTAATTTTACATATTTAAAGCTTCTTCACAAGTTGCTAATATATTGTCTATTTTATTCATTAAGTCATCTACTTCAACTTTTAGGTCTGCTAATTCCTCTATTGATAATTTTTCTAGTTGTTCTTTTGATATGTTTAACATATTTTCTTCCATATAAGTTCCCCTTTCTAAATAAAAAACTTTTTTCACTCTGTTTCTATTTTACCATATTTTGTATGTTTTTGCAATACTTTATGTTAATTTTGTGTATCTCATACTATTTTGGATTAAGTATAACACATATATTTTTATTTTTTATTGTTTTAATTTATTTGTAATTAAAATTTAATATTATTGAAATATTTTTAAATTATCTAATGCTCTATCTGATAATTTTCCGTATTTTAGCTTTTTGTCAGATATCTTTTTTCCTGCTAATTCTGGTAGAATTCCAAAGTTTGCATTCATTGGTTGGAATTTGTCTTTTGGAGTTGATATGTAATTTGCTAATGCTCCTATCATTGTATATTCAGAAAATTCAGCTTTTTCTTGGTTTTCTAATTTTCTAACAGCATTAATGCCTGCCACTAGTCCAGAAGATATCGATTCTACATATCCTTCAACTCCTGTTATTTGTCCTGCAAAATAGATGTTACTGTTATTTTTTAGATTATACGTCTTATCTAATAACTTTGTAGAATTTATAAATGTATTTCTGTGCATTACTCCATATTTCATAAATTCTGCATTTTCAAGACCGGGTATCATACTAAATACTCTTTTTTGTTCTCCAAATTTTAAATTTGTTTGAAATCCAACAATGTTATATATACTAGCTTCTCTGTTGTCTTGTCTAAGTTGTACCAGTGCATAAGGTCTGTATCCAGTTCTTGGGTCTGTAAACCCCATTGGTTTTAATGGTCCATATCTTAATGTATCTATTCCTCTTTTTGCCATTACTTCAACAGGCATACAACCTTCAAATATTTCTCTTTTTTCAAATTGATGCAACTCTACTACTTGTGCATTTACTAATTCGTTATAAAATTTTTCATATTCTTCTTTGTTCATAGGTAAATTTATATAGCTTTTGTCCACAGTTTTCTCACTGTTTTTCCACTCTTCTACATCCATTTCTTTTGGTCTTTCCTGTTCGTATCTATTTCCATAAAAAGCTATGTTCATATCTATGCTATCTTTTGAAATTATTGGAGCTGCAGCGTCATAAAAGTGCATATCTTCTTGTCCAGTTATTTCTAATATTTCTTTTGATAGATTGTCCGAGGTCAGTGGGCCTGTTGCTATAATTACTATTGAATCTTTTGCAAGTTCTTTTAATGATATAAGTCCTCCTCCAACCTCTGTTCTTTCTATTGTTACGTTCTCCATTTGTTCTAACTTTTCAGTTACCTTTTTAGCAAACTCTTCTCTATCAACTGCTAATGCTTGTCCTGCAGGCACACTTGTTTCATCTGCTACTTTTATCAATAGTGAATCTAATTTCCTTAATTCTTCCTTTAATAATCCACAAGCATTCGTATGTAAATTTGATTTAAATGAATTACTACAAACTATTTCTGCTAGGTTTTTATTTGTATGTGCAGGAGAAAATTTGTCTGGTTTCATTTCATATAGTTTTACTTTTATTCCTCTTTTGGCTATTTGGTAAGTAGCTTCACATCCTGCTAAACCTCCACCAATTACAATAATTTCGTTGTTCATTTCTCGCTCCTTACTCAAATAAATTCATTATATCTTCTTTTGATAGTTTACTAATAAATGTTTGATTTACTGAAAGCATACTGTCAATTAAGGTTTCTTTTCTTTTTTGCAATTCGTAAATTTTTTCTTCTATTGAATTTTTTGTTATTAGCTTATAGACTTGCACATTTTTCTTTTGGCCAATTCTATATGTTCTATCTGTTGCTTGATTTTCAGCAGACAAATTCCACCAAGGATCATAGTGTATTACCATATCTGCTCCAATTAAATTTAGTCCTGTTCCTCCAGCCTTTAACGAAATTAAGAATAATTTTTTGTCTGGATTGTTGTTAAATTCATTTACTAAATCAATTCTGTCAGACACTTTTGTTTGACCTGTTAATTTTAAATATTCTATGTTTTCTTTCTTTAATTCTTTTTCTATAATCTCAAACATGGTAGCATATCCTGAAAATAGTAATATTTTATGTCCAGATTGAATTGCATCTTTTACAATTTCTATACATTGATTTAGCTTTCCACTTTCTCCTTTATAATTCTCTATAAACAAGCTTGGGTGACAACATATCTGTCTTAGTCTTGTAAGTAATGCTAATATTTTTATTTGACTTTTCTCTATTCCATTTTCTTTTATCTCAGCAAATGCGTCTTTTTTAGCTTGTGCTAAATATGATAAATATATATCTTGTTGCTCATCTACCATTTGGCTTGTTAGCACAGTTATTGTCTTGTCTGGTAGCTCTTTTAAAACTTCTTTTTTTATTCTTCTTAGCACAAATGGTTCTATTAACTGCTTAAGTTTTTCCATTGCTTGAGCATCATTTTCTTTTACTATTGGAGTTTCATATAACTCCTTAAATTTCCTGTAATTAAATAAATATCCTGGCATTATAAAGTCAAATATTGACCATAACTCTGATAATGCATTTTCTATTGGAGTTCCTGTCAAAGCAAATCTTGTTTTGGCTGTAACATATTTTATCGCTTTTGCATTTTGTGTATTGTTGTTTTTTATGTATTGTGCTTCATCTGCAATTAAGTATCTGAATTCATAATCATATTTTTTGTATTCTTCTATATCTCTTTTTAACAATTCATATGAGGTTATTACTATATTAAATTTAGGAATTGATTTTATCTGTTTTTGCCTTTCTTCTAAGCTTCCGTGTATTACTATTGAACTAACATTTTTAGTAAACTTTTCCGCTTCGTTCTGCCAATTTAAGCACAATGAACTTGGACACACAATCAATGTTGGTTTTGCATTTTTTTCACTCTCTAGATATTGGCAGATAACAGCTAATATTTGTACAGTTTTTCCTAGTCCCATATCATCAGCTAATATTCCACCCAAACCATAATAGTCTAATGTTTCTAACCATTTTACTCCTATTTTTTGGTATTCTCTTAAATTTGCATTTAAATTCTTAGGCATTTGCATTTCTGCATTTATTTCTTTGATGTCTATATTCTCTACTAAATCCTTATATTTATCGTCTTTTGTTGCTTTTATAAATTGATTTTGTTCTAATATTTTTTCCAAATATAAGGCTCTATACATTGGTAATTTTAAGGTATTGTTCTTTATCTTACTATAATCTATATCAATATCTTTTGTTATGCTGTCTATAAATTTTATAGTTTCATTATCTTCTAATACAACAAAGCTTCCATTTTTTAATCTGTAATACTTTTTCTTTAATTTGTATCCTTCCATTATTGCTTGTAGTTCGTCTGCGTTAAATTCTAAGTTTGACAAATCTACATCCAATAAGTTATTTTCTATTCTAACTCCTAAATTTACGCTTGTTGTTCCCTTAACTTCTTTTTCTCTAAAGTTGTCTGTTGCAAGTATTTCAAAATTCTTCATATATGAATTAATATCATTTGTTAAAAATTTATATATCTTCTCTTCATCAGCTAAAATTAATCTGTTATTTTTTTGATCCAACATAAATCCACTTTTTACAAACATATTTATCAATTTTGCTTCTTTTATTGTTTCTCTTGATAAAAGTTCACTGTGAGGTTGGTTGTCTAATGGATTTATTTCTATATTGTCATATACAAACTTTATATCTGCTAACACATAATTTTTCTCATTGTAGTCTAAATATAATTTTGCATATAGTGGAGCAGGAATATATTTTTTTATTTCTTGATAGTCATCTTTATCAATTTCTAAGTTATTTTTTATGTTTGGTTCAACTATAGAAAAGAATTTTGATAACTGGTCTGCTGGCATTTTTATCGTTCTAGTAAAATTCTTTCTATATATTTCTAGAATTTTTAGGACTGTTTCACTATATTTCTTAGAACATTTATATAGATTATTTTCTATTAATATGTACACGTAATCTTTGCCATTGTAAATTGTATATTCGTATATATCTAAATCTGTTGATATCTTATAGTTCTTGTCGTCTATTTTTTTAAATGAAAATTTTATATCTGGTTCATTTGGTACAAATACTATACTTTTCGTGTTATATTGGCACTCCATTATAACTGCTTTATTTTCTAAGCAGTTAAATAATTCATCTATCCCACTATTAGAAAGTACAATAGAATCTTCTCCTAATCTTTTTGTATAGTAATCATATCCTGTTGATGCTTCGTTCGCATACTTTATTATTTCAGCATATTTAAGCACAAAATCTAAAAGCTTTCTATCTTCTGCTAGAAACATCTCTCTAATATGTTCAAACTCAAGTTTTGCACCATATCTATATGTTTCTTTTTTTAGAAATCTATCATAAAATTCTGGTAATGATTTTATTTTATAAAATTGTTTTTCTCCAATTCTTATTTCTAGTTTTAGCACATTATTAAATTTGTTATATATGATTTTTGGCTCAATATGTATGTAACCTTTTTTCTCTGAGCGTTCTTCTGATATATCGTCCTCTTCCTCGAAATAATAGAATTCTTTTACAAGTTGATTAAATACTTTATAGTCCCCTGGATTTGTGTATTCGTTTTTATTTTCCATTAAAATCTCCTCTTTTACTGATTATTTATTATACACCATTTTCCAATAAGTTGCAATTAGAATTTGCAAAAAATGTGCCTCGAAATATTAGATTTTTTCTAATACTTCAAGGCTTATTTTTTTATTTTTTCTTTTTGGTAGTAGCTTTTTTTGCTGTCTTTTTTGTAGCTGTCTTCTTTCTTCTAGTTGCTCTCTTTGGAGCTTTTTGTTTCTCCTCCTCTGGATTCCAAGGTTCTCCAACTTTTGGTTTATCCCAAGAGATAAATTTGCAAGATTCTTCTGTATTTTTATTATTCTCGCAAATATAGTAATTTTTTCCTCTCTTTGTTTTGCGAACTTGCACTTGTCCTCCACAAACTGGGCAAGGAACATCTATTGTTACTACAAAAGGTTTTATATTCTTACATTCTGGATATCCTGGGCAAGCAAGAAATTTTCCATATCTGCTCATTTTCACAACCATCATTCTTCCACATTTGTCGCATTTAACATCACTAACTTCATCTTCTAATTTTACATGTTCTAGCTCTTTGTCTACTTTCTCTAATTCTTTTTCAAATGGTGGATAGAATTCTCTAAGTATTTGTTTCCATTCTTCTTTTCCTTCTGCCACTTCATCAAATTCATCTTCAACTCTTGCTGTAAATGTTACATCTATTATGTCTGTAAAATTCTCTGTTAATAACGTATTTACTACTTCTCCAAGTTGTGTTGGAACTAATTGTTTTTTATCTTTTTCTATATATCTTCTTTCTATTATTGTTGTAATTATTGGTGAATATGTACTTGGTCTTCCTATTCCTTTTGTTTCTAGCTCTTTTACGAGGCTTGCTTCTGTATATCTTGCTGGTGGTTCTGTAAAGCTTTGCTTTGCATCTAGCTTTTCTTTTTTCACTTCTTGATTTAACTCTAGTTTTGGAATATTCGTGCTTTCTTCTTCGTCTTCCTTAGAGTCGTTGCCTTCTACATATAATGTCATAAATCCTTTAAATTTCAAATTTTGTCCACTTGCTTTGAATTTATATTCATTTACATCTATATCTACACTTATTGTGTCATACACAGCTGCTGCCATCTGACTTGCTATAAATCTATTATATATTAGCTTATATAATTTGTATTGATCCGGTGTAAGCGAATCTTTTATACTATCTGGTGTTATATGAATATATGTTGGTCTTATACCCTCGTGCGCATCTTGTGCATCTTTATTTTGTCTATAATATCTGTTCTCATAATAATTAGCTCCATAAGCTTGTGTTATTACTTCTTTTGCCACTGCTCTTGCTTCTTCAGATATTCTTGTAGAGTCAGTTCTCATATATGTTATAAGACCTACACTACCTTTTTCTGGTATTCTTACACCTTCATATAGCCCTTGTGCAACCGACATTGTTTTCTTAATTGTAAATCCTATCTTTCTTGATGCTTCTTGTTGCATTGTACTTGTTGTAAATGGTGGAGCTGGAGTTCTTTTCTTCTCCCCATTCTTTATGTTTGTAACTATATATTTTCCATTCTTTATATTTGATAGAATTTCGTCCACTTCTTCTTTTTTATGCAATTCAACCTTTTTGTCATTTTTGCCATAAAACTTTGCAACAAAATCTTGTTTTGATTTTTCATCTAGCAATGTTGCATATATATTCCAATATTCTTCTGGTATGAAGTTTCTTATTTCGTTTTCTCTATCTACAATTAATTTTACTGCAACTGATTGAACTCTTCCTGCCGATAAACCTGGTTTAACTTTTTTCCATAAAAGTGGACTTATTTTGTAACCAACTATTCTGTCTAGTACTCTTCTTGCTTGTTGAGCATCAGTTAAGTTCATATCTATTTTTCTAGGTTGTTTTATCGATTCTTTTACCGCTTCTTTTGTTATTTCATTAAATGTTACCCTACAAACAGAATCTTCTGGTATTTCTAGAATCTTGGCTAAATGCCAAGCTATTGCTTCTCCTTCACGGTCAGGGTCAGTCGCAAGATACACTACATCAGCACTCTTCGCTTCCTTTTTTAGCGATTTTATTAAGTCACCTTTTCCCCTGATGTTTATATATTCTGGTTCAAAATCGTGTTCTATATCTACTCCCAATTTTGACTTTGGCAAATCTCTTATATGTCCCATTGAAGCAACTACTTTTGTGTTTGCTCCCAAAAACTTTTTTATTGTATTAGCTTTTGCTGGTGATTCCACAATAATTAATTTATTTGACATCATTTTCTCCTTATTTTTTATTACTATAGTATTGTAGCTTACTTTTGTTTATTTTTCAAGCCTTTAAATAGAATTTGTTGGTGACATAGTAAAAATTTTAAAAATGTGTATGCCAAAAATATAAGAAAATAAAAATTTACTATAGAATACTTATGTTGCAGGATTTTGCTTTTTTATTAAATTATATATTTAATTAAATTTTTGAAGTATAACAAAATTAATCTTTGTTGTATTTTAAACTTTTTTCTTCTAATAATTTAAAATTACAGCTTAAATTTCTGTAAAATTTTGCTGTTTTTCCATTAC
>ERZ772893.2678-NODE-2678-length-13865-cov-9.109124_pt1 | contig 13865 bp, 7 predicted proteins | sample MGYA00511482_ERZ772893 | MGnify/ENA primary metagenome ERZ772893 (study PRJEB29015, sample SAMEA2737687) | human gut metagenome | biome: human gut; feature: human-associated habitat; material: faeces | place: China | collected 2012 ...
CATGAAGGAAAAACTCTGCATCCAAAAGGTCGTACCGACTTGAATAGAACTGAACTGTATATTCCCAACCAAGAGATGTCTCCCTCTTCGTCACCTTCTCATTATGCCGGATCTTGTATTTTGTTCCTTCAAAGTCTATATAGTCGTTGATCTGAAGGTTTACCACATTGCGGGAAAGAAAATTCAGGGTAAGAGTGTCCTCACCCATGATCTCTTCGACCGTATAACTGTTATCCTTCAGATAAACGTCACAAACTACCGTATTTCCGCGCTTTATTTCCATATCGCTAAATAACCCACTTATTTTTAGGCAATAAAAAACACGGCAACCGGATTTATGACATTTTACCGATTGTCGTGTTTTAATATATAAAGCGAATCGTTTTATACCTTTCAGACAGGAGTGACTATCGTAGGCAAATCTTTCAAGTCGTTAGGGTATCCCGTTTCGGTTGTCAAGATACAGATGTATACTACACCGTATTGACTGTAATACTTACCTTGCTCGAACGCCATTCCCTGCTCATATGGTATCGGGTCGTCGATCGTACCTGCATGCTTTGACTCAATCTTTACGTAAAGAGCCGCCGTTTCAAATGATGGTGGATAAATATCCACCGGGGTATGTGCTTGTACCACTCTCCACGTTTTACCGCCATATCTAAACACCACGCCCTTTGCCACCTGTTTTCCTCGTTTGCAAAGCTCCGCAAACGAAAAGAACGTAGCCGGAACTCTCAATGCAACGGCATCCGATATATCCGTTGTTGTAAGATGCTGTTCACGTACCACCTCCATGAGCTGCATATATGGATTTGCACCCAAACGTGTATTATACCCGTCATTAAAACGCATTTCAAATTCACTCCAATTGTAACCAAGAAGCTCGCTTATTTTAACAAGCTCACTTTTGGATATATCCATGTCATTTTCAAACAGGGATTTCTCTATATTCTCCGGTGTAGGCTTACTGTCAAATTCTTCTTCCATATAAGAGACCAAACCATCCCCATTCTTCTGTATATCCCAACGTATGCGCCATTTATTACGCACCGGGGACGTGCATTCTATCAAAGCTACCCCGGCACTTCCTTCTACTCTTTTCATGTAAATACATATTTAGTCCGACCTTTGCCGAATGTCTCCGTCTTGATGGTTGTCTCAAACGGAAAACCGTCCGGCATTTCCCTTACTTGTGCAAGGATGTTTTTCATTTCTTCCGAATTAGTGAAAAACTTCTTGGACTCGCCATTCTGTTCTATACTCACGATACAGCGGTCCTCGCCCTGCTCTGTCTTGATGCCCGTTTCGAAGTCCTTGACCACGATGGGCAGGTTTACCAACTCACGGATACTTACTACTGTTCCGGGGAAACGTTTTTTGCCGTCCTCCGGCTTATAGGAAACGTTCAAATCTTTAAATGATCTCATGTTTTTGCCTGTTAATTTTTTAAACAACATATTACAATCCGCGTGCTTGGCCATGCCATAAAAACTGGCCACCAATTCACGCCGTCTTCTTCTCGATTTTACCTCGTGCAGTTTCCTGGCAAAGTTCTTTTTGACACGCTTACGAATACGCACATAATCCGCTTCGTATATCACATATCCCAAAAAATCAATGCCCTCGCCCACAGGAAATACACGCTCGTTCTCTTTTATCTTGAGATCGACCAGTGTTATCCGCTCATGGACGGCATCACGAATCTTCCACAATTCCGCTTTCGTTTTTCCGAGTACGACACCGTCGTCACAATACCGGTAAAAGTGACGGACACCGTACCTGTCTTTCAAATAATGGTCTAAAAATACAGACAGAAGTAAATTTCCCAAACCTTGAGAACTTCTCAGCCCGATACTGATACCCTTTGGCATCATATGGACAAAACCCTCAAGAATGGAGATGAGCTTCTTATCCTTAAAAATCCGCCCCACACAGTACATGATAAAATCCGGCTTGATACTCTCATAAAACTTAGTTATATCAAACTTGTAACAATACCGCGTGTTATCCGGATCATCCTTCATATCACGGCGGATATACGCCAACAGGTCATGTACTCCCCGACCTTTGATGCTGGCAGATGTGGTACGGATAAAACGCCTTTTCAGGTGTTTGTCCACAACCGCCATGACAGCATGGGCAGCAATGCGGTTCTTCATATTGAGGACCTGGATACGGCGCAGCTTGCCGCCTTCGAAAACTTCACGCTCCCTGTAACCAGTGACGCGAAAAGTCCCGTCCGATATCTTACGTGAGAGTTCCGCGATCACCTCTTCTCTATGCGCAAGCAAATAACGTCCTTCACGGCTCCGTTTCCTTTTCGTCCCACGAAGCACGCGGTCAAAAGAAGCCTCCATATTGGAAGGCTCTATGATCTCTTCTATGACATAACCGATCCTGTGCATATCTGCCTTCAAGTCCTCGGGCCCGACTTCTTCGAATGCCCTAAGCGGACACCTACCAAACTCTACCCGTCCAATTGTTTTTTCAGTTTTCCGGCCTATTTACGGCCGCTGTTACTGAGGCTCATCCCCCTCGGCTTGAAACCGGGAGCACGTCCCGGATTTCGTACACCGATTATTTTATTTTTCTTTGTTTGCCAAACGCGAACCGTAGTTCGTATTCGAGTTCGACGAATCGTTACCGCAATTCGAGTAAGCAACACCGCCACCCGGGTTCGCGTTGTTGTTCGACCGAGCCACCACACGGGCTACGGGGGAATCCACCTTTTCTGCGACAAATGTAACAAATTAACTCTCTTTTCCATTTCTATTCTTTTTTATTTTCGACACTCCCGACAGCCAACCGGGAACAAATCCATTATACCATACACAAAACACGCTTTTACGCTTTGTCGCTTCGCTCCCGATTTACGATTTGCGATTTGCGTTTCACGCTATCGATTCTAACGATTTGTACGCGTCAACGCTTTGCGCGACTACGATTCGACCGCGGAAGGCCAAACGCGAACCGCAGTACGAATTCGAGCTCGACGAATCGTGACCGCAATACGAGCAAGCAACACCGCCACCCGGGGTCGCGTAGTAGCTCGACCGAGCCACCACACGGGCGGTGGCAGAGGATACCGTAGCTTCATCGCAATAATGGGTACTCGAACTACCAGGCTGGGAAAAAGAAGGGATCAGGTCACAATACTTCTGATGAACCACACCCGTTATATAACCGCTGGTCGTTCCACTCTTTACCTTGCGAATACTTCCGTCAGGCATTTCGATATGCCACTTGTAAGCCTCCGAGGACGGGGTGTTGGGCAAACCGACTTTCCCCATCCACTCGAGCTTGTCCCCATACCAGTTTTCATACCCCATACAAAGGGTGGCACCGATGGTTTGGTACTTAATCTCACCATCATCCCCTACCACTTCATACCAGGCATTATTTTCCGTTTTGTCCTCCGGATTGACCGTGTCTCTCATTCCAAGCTTGGAGGTCAGCCCGATTTTACGCACATGGGTATTGGGACCATATGCGCATTGCCCCTGCGCGTCACGCCGGCCATACCGCGCATAGAACAAATTGGCGACATCCTTGTGCATTTCATAGTCGATCAACTGGAGCTTTCGGGACTCGGCATAATACTCGAAATCAGGTTTGGTCATACTGCCGACACTGCTCCCGCCAGTTATGGCAGAAGAGAGTTTGATACCGACAGTAACGGCTTCATAAACACCGGTCAAACAGGCTTCATGCTCGACCCAGTCCGGTTCCATATCCTCGATCCTATCCGAATTTGAAAGGACAACCATGTCAAACTCGACATTGTTATGAATCGAGAAATACAGGCTTTCGGCTCCGGACGGAATTTCACAGATCAAATACATGCCGTCTACGAACCGGCAACCGAGGGAATCAACCATTACATTGGATATGATGTTACCTTCTCCATCTACAAACAACGAACCGACAAGCGAGCTACCGACCACACTTGGAAAACGTACACGTTTATAACCGGACAATGACACACGGCAAACGCTGTAGTTCGCATCCGATATGTACGAACCGGCCAGGTCGGGACGACCGACCTGCAACTTATTATTCCGCTTCAAATCACCGGAACCGGTGATCTCCTCCAAAGTGACAATCTTGCAAACGGGACGTTCCGGCTTATCTTTGTTGGAGCTGAAACAGGTATATTTCTTGTTGTTCAAGTAATCATTGATTCCCTTATACCAATAATGGGGTTCATACATCCAGACATCACCTTCCGTGCTATCCAGCTTAGCTGATGTTGCAGAAGCTACATTTTCCGAATCAGCATAGTAATTCGTATCGGAATCATGAAGACGGCAAACCGTCATTACACCTTCTTCCGTTTGTTTTCCAAGACAATGATAACGGGCATTCAGGATAGTGGAAATATGCGCAGAAGGCTTATACGCATTGTTGAACTTATAACCTGTTTCATTGTCGAGGTTGGAGATATTGGCATCGTCTGATACACTATCATCGAACTCGATCATCGTATATTCCGGCTGGCGAATATTCAGTTCATCAAAGCGTTCGACGTATTTGCGGTACGTCTCATCCTCAAGGTAATGCGTCAGGCGATAAGTTCCGCAAAGCTTACAGCGATTGTTCATCGTATTGCCTTGCGCGTCTATTCCACCCAAACCGGCATCATACCATTTTTTCAGGTCGTCACCCGTTCCGCTCAGCTCCAGGCCGGTGATACGGATATAACGCAACGCATTGCCGGGAACCGACAGGATTTCCGTAAACAGGGAAAAGCCGGATAATCCCTTGCAATTTTCGACCCACAATCCGGTTATGCTTTTGATATTGTCGAACGTTATGCCTTCACGTGTCAATTCAGACAATGAACGAAGCGTCAAAGTCTGATAGCCGTCGGGCAAATGGAGTTTACCCAAAGGACAACCTTCGGCAAAACTTATACTTGACAAAGAAGTACAACCTGTGGCTTCCACTTCCTCCAGACGGGAGCAACCCGAAAGATCGAGCGACGGCAAGCGGTTATAGTTGCGAATATCGAGACGCCGGAGCATCGGCAGCTTGCTTCCTATCGCAAGTTCAGTCAAACCGTAACCTTCACCTTCACGGCCCATGACCAGGTCCTCTAAGATTGGGAGAGTCGGAAGGTTCAAGTCCGTAAAGCCTCCCCATTCCGACAAATCAAGTTTCTTGGTAAACTGTCCGCCATAGAAATGGAACGCAGTCCCGACGTTTGCCACGGCATTATAGGTATAGCTCCACTCCTTGCCGGCAATCACCTTGTCATGGGACAATACGGCACTCTCCCGAAGAAAGGCGAAATAGAAGTCACGCGACGGGGTCGCCTTGATTTTCGCACCGGCCGCACTGTTTCCTTTCCATGTAAGGTCTGTCGCCGAATATTGTCCGGCATTGTAACGGGCATCGAACAGGGACATGCGGTTTGTGATCCACCAATGACGGTGGGCCTTACGGCTTCCCTGCATCGCCTCGAGATATGAATAGGTCATGATCGTCACCTGGCCGTCCTGGTTCACCTCGACACCTTTCGTCTTTGGCTCGATATACTTGTACAAGGCATCCTTGTTGAACAGCCGTTCGCAGAACTTGTCGGACTGTTCCTTGTCGAAATGCTGGTAGATATATTCGTTCGTCATTTTGGCGCGGATACGCTTATAGGCCGCACTGAGCTCGTCTTGGAATTGTTCACGAAGATTGTTCCAAAGCACCGAATCATGGCCGGCATAGGCATACACGGTCTTGTCACCGGTGGACAGTTCCGGGTCCGTCGTATTTTCGTCCAAATCCCAGGAATATTTCAGACGCCCGTCGTTACGGACACCGAGGATCGTATCGCAGTCGTAAAAGATCGGATAGCAAAGGACCTTCTCGGCCTCAGGTTTATACCAAAAGCCGAACATCATGTTTTTGACACGCTGGTCCACGCATCCCATGATCTCCGTAAACATGAAGTAATCGCACAAATAAGGGACGTCGAAATAATTTGCCAGTTCGGATTTGAACTTGGCACCGTCATCCGCTGTGGACTTCACCCATTGGACTAGAGGCTTCAGGTATTTGGGCTTCAACGTGCCGGCTTCATATTCCGCATTTATGTCGTCATCATCGGGGAAACGCGCCTCAAAGACTTTCAACCAGGCAGGGGCACCATCCTCCACCCTGTCAAAATCATCATCGAGGAACATGCCCATCGGGTAATCGTTATTCAGGAACTCCCAACATTCGGTCGGGTTCTTGCCTTCGAACTTTTCCGTTATCCAGTCCTGATCGTGGTAACCGGGAATATCCAGAAATCCGAACACCACCTCCGTTGACTTGTCATTGTTGAAGTTGAACTTCCCGGCGAACACGGGCGTGTCGTTCACCGTCTCACGATAAAAGATAAGGCACGGTTTGCCATCAACGGTCGTACGCACCTCATACGGGTATTTCTCCTTGTCCACGTAGCGTTGTGCGGGGGTAAGTTCGTCGGCTGCCGTCAATACATTCTGCACAAGGCGCGCCATACCCGTATTGTGGCTGCTGGAGGACTCGGCGAAGTCGGCTTTGAAACAGAAACAATCCACCGGTGCGGAATTGTCACGCATGGAATATTTCACGCTCTCCTGCAAAGTCCCTCCAACGCCCTGCTCATTGCAACCAAGGTATAACTCCCCGGCAACCTTGTTCGAATTCTTGAAATAAAGACGGTAGTTCTTCCTGGGATAAGCCAAAGAGGATGTCCCTTGCAAGCTGATACAGCCCCCCACGCAGCGGAAGTTCTTTTCGGGAGAGGAACGGTCTATGTACAGGGATTCGTCTATGTCGAACTTCGTCTTCTTGTTGTTAGTCACCGCGGCCTGAACCAGTGTGGCAACACCATTGGCCTGCTTGCCTGTCACGATCAGGTAAGGAAGGTCGGAAGGCATGGAATCGACGGAAATCATCCCGTTGTCGTCAAGGATGTTATTGGCATTGTACTTTTCGAGGAGCTCGTCACTGCCGGGCAGGTCAAGCATGAAGCAGTCGAGCATCTGCGCGTCGGTCAACTCGGCTGAATAAGCGCGCATCGAATACACGTCAAGCGTGCAGCCGTTATTGCCGATTTCTATGTATTGAGGATCTTCCTGATAGATGCTGTCGGATGTCCCGCGTTGCACGCTGCCGGACATGATACCGTCGACATACAGGTACAGCATGCTGTCATTCAATATGCCGTCCTCCGAGCTTTGGCTGTTCTTCGGGGGAAAGGCCACAAAGCCGATCGTATAGGTCTCCCCTGCAGCGAACTGGGTAGCGACGGTACTGTTTCCACGGCTGACCATGCGGGCCTCCTGCGTCGTGATCACGAAGCCGGTTCCCTTGCCATCCATGCAACGAACGATCTCGACACCCTCTTCCATGACATCTGACACTTTGAAACGGATCATGAAGGCAAAGGCGTTAGTAGCGTTTTGTTCAGGGGCAGACAACGGACAAAACCGGACTGTCGCACGGGCATTGTCCGTCAAACGAAGCGCACCGTTCAACCAGCCGTCACCTCCGAATTTGAAACCGGAAAGCTGCGTTTCGATCCCGTTATAACTCCATTCCTCACGGTTGGTATCGCTATTGCTACGGCCCGTCGCCGACAGCTTCAACTGCAGGTTGTCAAGAGGCTCGGAGATGTTCAATTCGGAGGCAGAAACTTTAACTTCGTACTCATAGGCAGAAGTGCCGCATGCCAAACGTCCCTTTATTCCGCTCGCAGTCGTCGTGCGCAAAGAAAGTTCTGTCCGCTGGAAAGGAACGTTGGCCGAACTGACAAGCTTGTCCCCTTCGTAAACGTCCACCTTAGTCGGGGTTTCACGAGGATTATAGACGGCGTAAACAAGCGTATAACTGTCATACTGTTTAACCGGGACATAGGGACGGCTGCCGGATTCTATGACCGTACCGTCGCCGAAATCGAAACGGCTGGCAAAGATCGGGGTGTCATTTCCGGGTTCACGGACCGCTATATCGAAATAGATCGAGTTGCTTTTTATGGATTTCCCTCCATGTTCAAGTTCCGCCACCAACTGGACCGAATGGGAACCGTGCGGCAGGCCGGACGTATTTACGGACAGTGTACCGTTGGCACTGCTGGTGTTGATCGTACGGTCCTCCACATCCACACCGTCAACATACATGCGCAACGTTTTCATGCCGCTACCTGAAAGGCCGAACGGGATACCGACCATATCCCCACGACCAATTACAGATGCGATGTTGAACGAACTGGTCAACTTCAAATCCACGCAGGTCACGGACCAGGCAATCTGCGACACCTGCTGTTCCGCTCCTTCGCCGACGGTAACACGGACACGGACCGTATTTGTTCCGGTACCAAGGTAATTCGTGACATCGAGAGTCGTCGTGCTGCCGGCAGCCAAGGTCTGGTTCAAGGTGTAGGAAGTCGCCCCGCGGCTGATCGTGATTGCGGCCTGGCCGGGATTGCCCGTCGTTGAACCGGAAGCCGTATCGACCTGGTCATAGGTAAATTGCAGTTTGACCTCGTCACCGGTCTTTACAGTAGGATTGTCTGTGATGCGTGTCAATACGACTTTCGTGGCCGAAACCGATCCGCCTCCGCCACCCGTAAACTGTTCGGTCGTCGTTATCACCTCACCGTTCTTATCCAGCAGGGAAAGGGAATAGGCGACATCGTCACCTTCACCTATCGTATTGAGTACGATATCCGCCGCGTAATTCAAACCCTTTATTTCTGCGGCCACAGCTCCGGAACTGACGGGGTTCGTCGATCCTTCCGTGACGGTTTCTTCGACTTCGGGAATAGGGATATCCACGCCTCCGGCTCCATCCGGGAAGATTTCTTCATGGGAAGCTCCCCGGACCAACCTAACTTTCCTTATCCCTCCGTATAAAGTCCAGTACTCGGGATTTGTAAACTGATCCGCTGAACCGGTAAAACGGTACTCTTCCCATTTTCCGGCTGATTTCTCAAAGGTGATGATCATGCCGCTTTTCTTCCCGTCTTCAATATCCGCGTCCATCAATGCTGCTACGGCAGTTTCTTTGGTATGGTAACCTTCTTTGGGATGTAGTTCCGTCACGTTGTAAAAACCACTGCCTGTCCCTCCGCTGCCGGAACCGAAAGGCGTCCAGTTTGTCTTGTCCTCGAAGCCGGAAAGCGTCGTCCCGGTATATTGGTACGCTTCCCACTCGCCTTCCGATGCGGCGAATGTCAGCACCAGCCCTGCGTATTTCAAACCTGTTCCGGCAACTGCCCGGATAGCGGTCTCCAATGTATAGAAACCTGTTTCAAGAGGAATCTCCTTGGTGACGTTTATAAGATAGCCGCCGTTTCCAGGTTCTCCACGATCACCTTTCAATGAGGCAAGCCATTCTTCCTTGCTACCCTCAAAGCCTTGTTTAACGGCTTCCTGGTAGGCAGAATCGCCGGTATCTCCCTTTGCGCCTTTCAGTGAAGCGATCCATTCCTCTTTTGTCCCATCAAAACCCTGTTTGACCGCCTCGTCATACGCGGAATCTCCGGTCTCACCTTTTAACGAAGCCAGCCATTCCTCTTCGCTGCCCTCGAAGCCTTGCCCTACCGCTTCCTGATAGGCTGAATCACCAGTGTCGCCCTTTGCGCCCTGCAATTCCCCGTTATTCTTCCATTCCGCTTTAAGGCCGTCCCAGATGTACACGTCATAGGGCAGTTCTGTCCCGACAGAATAGGCATCGCCCGGACGGGGATCGGTAACGCCTGCTGCCAATTCTTCCACGCTGTCAAAATGGGCAAGGATCAGCAAACCGTCACCGGCATCCCCTTTCAATGAGGCAAGCCATTCTTCTTCGCTACCCTCAAAGCCTTGTTTAACGGCTTCCTGGTAAGCGGAATCGCCAGTATCGCCCTTTGCTCCTTTCAGTGAAGCAATCCATTCTTCCTTGCTTCCTTCAAACCCTTGCCTTACGGCCTCCTGGTAGGCAGAATCACCGGTATCGCCTTTGTCTCCCTTTTCACCTCTGAGCGGACCCATGTTTATCCAGACACCGTTCAATGTGTCCCAAACATACACGTCATAGGGTTGTTCTTCTCCAACGAAATAGGCTTCGCCCTGTTCCGGCTCCGGGACTGCTTCCTGCAAGGCTTCGATAGAAGGGAACAAGGCACGGACTACGAAACCTTCCCCTTTGTCCCCCTTGTCGCCTTTTCGGGATAGGAGCATCGTGTATTCACCCTCTCCAGTCGGAGGTATGCCCGAAAAACCTTTCAATGCCAGATAGGAACTACCCTCATGGCTTATCACGTCAAGACGATCGTAAGAAGTCCCCTCGCTATACTCCCCTTTGGGAGTCAATGATACTTTCCCTAATCTTGTTGTTCTCTGTGTCATATTCTTATACTGTTACTGTTAATACTCCATCTTCGTCAATCTTAAAGCCGGGACCGCTGTAATCATCATCCGAAAACATGTTCAGATAACCGGTTGCAGGATCGACATCGAACGAGGCCACGCTTATCACCGAATTGGCAGGCTCATTCGTATTCTCATATTCGCCGGTCGTTTCATTCCAGCGGTACCAGTAACCGTCTACTATCTTATCGCGATGGTCAGACAAAGAATTTAAACGGCCTATCGTAGCTTCTACGTTTTCCTCTCTTTCGCTTTCAGCTTCACGTCGTGCCTGTTCAGCATTTTCACGCACTTGTTCTGCCGCTTGCCATCTAGAATAGTCATTAATACGCTGTTCCTCGTTTTCTTCGACAGTGGCTTCCAATTGACGGAGGTCCGTTTTTAGAATACCGGCTTCCTCTGTGATAGCATCCATCTTTTTTCGAACATCCTTAGCTGCATCGGTGGCAGGCTTCATTAATTCAGCTTTGTCGGCTTCCGTCAAGTCCGAGAAATGGAGTTTCAGCAATTCTTTTTCCGATAGCGTCAAATCAGAGAATTTCATTTTCAACTCTTCACGATCGAAGATCGAACGATAAGCGGAATCCGGTTCATCCTCGTACTTTAACTGCAAAGTTCCAGCAAGTTTTCGGAACACGGGTTTTTCCCCTCTCGGACCGCGTATCTTCTCCAATTCCAAAAGGTTCTGCCAAGATCCGCCAACACCTTGTTTCCACAAAATATGCGTAGTATTTACCCCCAAGAATACATTCTCTCCCGGATCACCCTGTTTACCTTTCATGGCGGAAGGCAGGGCGCGTTTGGGTTTACCGCCCTGGATGATAAGAATCATATCGCTATCGGTGATCGTTCCGGCTGCCGGAAGCAAATTCGCCCTGATTATATCAAATTCTTGTGCCATATCAATTGAATACTATTATTCGACCTTGTTCATCTGCTAACAATCCCAAATCGGGATCTTTCAAGACACGGTATCTGACCTCACCACCGGCATCCACCCAACTCACGACAGGAGCGACAAAGGTTATCGTGAACCTCGCCGACACCCCGTTTTCCTGCCAGGTTTCAACGGTAAACGACGGGCAATCCGCATAATACACTTGGATGATTCCACCTATTGATTTAATATATAATTCCTGGTTTCCGACCCCGGCAATCTGGGTAAAAAAGGCACGATAATTGTTCAAAAACTCAGAAACACTTCTAGCAACCATCCAAAGGGATAGTTTAATTTCACGGTGCTGCGTCTTAACGGTTGTCATATCCACCGTTCGACCATCCGTGAACGGTGTTTTGACGGCTGGATATTTCAGTATATCGTCCAGATCATCATCCGAACCTATACCAAAGTCTGCAAAATCTATCCCATTGATTGCATATTGCCCGCGCAAATTGATACCACCGGATGGCGTAGCCGGATATATGGCATGGTTGTCTTCCACAAAAGATAACTCAAATCGGGAGATATTCCGCCCGATGTTAAAAGGAACTGGCTGCTCATACGACGAACCGGCCGAAAAGCGATAACGGGTCGTGATACCGGGAATAAGGTCAAATTCGCGATATAACGGGGCGGACAAATCCGTAATGAATTTGCGGTAACGCAACCAGAATTGTTCAACTGTATCAGCCTCCATCAGAAAGGATAGTTTTACAGTTTTCTGCTCAAACTCCACTACCGACAAATCCGGATCGATCCCGTCGGCTTCCGCCCAGTTGTTATACTTGACCGCCTTGCGTTTGGGATATTTCAACAACGTATCAAACGAGCCTTCCAAAATAGTACACCCCCACTCTGTGTACATATTTTTACTATCAATCATCATCATAACACACGTGCCGTTTTATCTTTGGTTATCCTAACTTTTCCACCGGAATTCTTTACGAATACCACGGCATAATTACCCGCATGGATCTCAGCTTCCGCCCCATGCATTAGGATCACGTTATAGCGGCCAATCGTATCAAAATGAAGGATTGCCTTGGAACCTGCCAGGAATACCTTCACCGGATTCGTCAGCTCCACATCCGTATCGATATAGATTCCCATGCTTTCGGCCTTCTTGCCCCGGAACTCCCGTAATTGTTCCATAGACGGGAAATTATTCTTCGTGCAGAACTCCGTACCCTGCGGCGTCAGCAGAAGGCGCATAAGCTCTTCTTTATTTTCCGTACCATGCAACAACCTACAGGCACCTAACCGGTTTGCGATCTCAAAAAACTCTTTGTCCATCATGTTACATTTTTACTTTTACGTTAATAGTACCTTCCAGGGCATCAACCGTGCCTCTAGTGTTTTCCGATATCTTACCGGCAACCTCTTTGATCTCTCTCGTATTCTCAGCAATCCGGTCGGTATTCTTTTCCACCTTGTCTGATAATTCGCGAATGGCCTTCACTTCTTCCCAGCCTTTGGACTGCATTTCATAGATCAGCCTCATTTGTTCACGGATCGGTTGCATACCGCCACGGATGTCTTCCAGCAGGACACGGACGGCCCCGGTCTGTCCTGCCAACAGGTCGATGCTTTCCTGGGAGGCTTTGGCATACGCGCCTTTCAGGGAATTTTCAGAGACTTCTTCTTTCTCCGGCTCTTCCACCTTATCTTTCATCAGGCTATCAGCCCAACCGAACTGCCTGTCAATCTCCTTTTGCAGTTCTTCCGCCATGTTATAGATATAATCCTGTTCCCAGCCGGAAAGAACATTGTCGGCATAGAACTCCTTCAGTTTGTCACGAATCTTCTTCATCGCGCCGGAAGAATCCGTGGCTGCCTTGATGGATTCTGTGACCATCTGGCGCATCATCTTTTTGACAGTATCCTTTGCCGATTCTGCCCGGTCTTCACCGGCAGCCCACGCCTCGGCTTGTGCGCTTGCGAAATTGTCAATGGCGGATTTCAAGTCTTCCCCGAAGATGGCATCTTTGGCCTTCTCCTTGTTTTCTGCTATGGCTTCATTAATCTCGTCAATCTGGTTTTGCCATTCTTTTATCCTATCCTTATCGGTTTTCTTTTTATCCTGTTCTTCACGGATTTGTTGCTGGATTAAAACTTTCTGTTGTTCCAAAAGTGTGTTCTGCTGATCGATCAATTGGGAAGCATCATTCGAATAAGCCTTCTGAATGGATTTATCCAGTTTTTCATATGATTTATCCAATGTGACGATCTGATCCTGTAACCGCTGGATACGTTTCTCATTCTTCTTGTCATGGATTTTGGCGATGGCACCGGCCAAAGATGTAACGACGCCAATGGCAGCACCGGCAGACGCACCGAGTGGACTGAACATGGAACCGGCTTTCGCACCGTTCATTGCAGAACTTACAGTGTCCATAGCCACACTGAAACCTTCAGCTATCCCACCGAATACACCACCAAACGAATCTCCGAGCTTCGAAAACGTGTCAGAGAGGAACTGTCCGGTCTGCATAATTTGAATTAGTCAAGACTTAATCTGACAGTTACGTATAAAAAGAATAAATTTGTAA
>ERZ772893.2686-NODE-2686-length-13822-cov-5.859810_pt1 | contig 13822 bp, 14 predicted proteins | sample MGYA00511482_ERZ772893 | MGnify/ENA primary metagenome ERZ772893 (study PRJEB29015, sample SAMEA2737687) | human gut metagenome | biome: human gut; feature: human-associated habitat; material: faeces | place: China | collected 2012 ...
TATTTGCAAAGACTAATTTGAAAATTCCAGTTTGTAAAACAGAATAATCCATACATAGCCGTCGAGGTTTCAAAAGGACTTCGGCGGCTGTTTTTATATCCCGGAGGTGATGAAAAATATGTTTGCAAAGCACAGAAAAATGAAATTTGAAGAAAGGAACGGTCTATATGGATAAAAACAAAATCCGGCAGCTTGCCGACTACGCTATCAACGAGTGCTGCGACAATTCCGAGGACTGCTATTGGACGATCTCCTACGACGAGCTGTATTATCACTTCGGCGCGGAGGTCACGGACGCCAATAAAAACGGCAGACTGCTCGAAGAAGAATTACGGCAGAGAGAAGAAATCAACGAACTCATCATGACCGAGGACTGTATTGAGATGACCTGCCACCTGCAATACTGTCATAACTGCCAGACCGATCCGGTGAGTTTGCTCTCTGTCCTCGGTTGTAACATTTATGACGAACACGAAACCGAACACGATCATGAGCCTGCGCGCGACGCCTCCGACGAGGATCAGACGCAGGAGATGTCCATGTAACAAAAAGTTTGCACTTTATTGCTCCGCTGCGCAAGATAACCTGTTGCTATTTACGAGAATATAGGTTATAATATATTCAAAGACAAAATCTCTCGAAACGGCGGTGGGAATATGAGCGATACGGCAAAGCGGATAGCGGAGCTGGAAAAGGAGCTTGCGGAAAGCATAAACGGATATATCTCCCGCAAGGTGATCAAGGGAAAAGAACGCTTCTATCTGCAGTGGACGGAAAACGGCAAGCTCAAAAGCCGGTATATCAAGGCCGGAGAATTGGAGCAGACCAGAGCCTTGGTGGAGCGCCGCAAAAGCCTCCAAGCGGAGCTGAAAAAACTCAATGCGACACCCGACGGTGTCAAAAGCTATAATCTCAAACGAAAGGCGGTGCGAAATATGCAAAATATAACGGGAACTTTAATGTCGGAAGACCGTGTAATTGCGAGCGTGAAAAACGGCGTCATAACGAATGCGGACGAAAGGCTCCTGCCCCTCTATCTGAAACGGACGGGAAACATCGAAGGCTGGCTTGCCTTCCGCGCCATCGATTCCCACAGAACCAACTCGCGCCTTCTCAAAAGAGCCTTGCGCCTGCGCACAACGGATGACATCGCCACGGCGCTTGCGGTAAATGCGGCCACCGTGACCGACCGCTATTGGTTTAAGCCCGAAGGCTCGTCTGCCGTATATGAGGATATCCGCTTCAAGGAAAACTACTTTGCCGAGCTTGCCCTGCGCGGCGACCCCGACAGCTTCTCCCGCAAGCCCTCAAGAACACCGGAGCTGACCAACACCGGCAGCTTCGAAAAGTGCTGGAAGCTCATTGACGGCGAGTGGTGGATGTATAAAAGCGGAAACAAAGAAGAATATTTCTCGGAGCTGTTCATCTGCAAGCTCTGCGAAAAGCTGGGACTGCCCACGGCACACTATGAGCTTGACGGACGGTATATCCGCTCAAAGGATTTCACAAACGGCACGGCGGTCAACTTTGAACCGATACGCGCACTCGTGGACGACGATGAGGATTACGAAAACTGCTTCCATGTGCTGTACGGCATATCCACGGAGATCGCCAAGCAGTATCTGCTGCTTCTGTGGACGGACTCGGTCTGCTACAACATGGACAGGCACACCGAAAACTTCGGACTGCTGCGGGATGTGAAAACCGGGAAAATCCTCTCCCTTGCACCGAACTACGATAACAACATCGCACTGATCGCCAAGGGCTATCCGTCCGATGTCCGCCGCACTCATGACGGACTGATCGGTTTCCTCAAAGCCTTCCTGCAGGACTGCGAAGAAGCGCAGGAGCTGTACCGGGAAATTCGTCTGCCGGAGATCACAGAGGATATCATCGACGAATGCCTTGACGAAATTCCTATCGAGGTAGACCGGGAATATATCCGCACCTTTATCCTCTGCGGGCAGGATAGGGTTCGTGAGATCATCGAGATGGACGGGGAACTGTCCGAGGACGAAGAGCCCAACATGGGCTTAACTCTGTAGAAAGGCGGTGCAAACGATGAGAATTTTTGCAGAGCTTTCATGGCTGTGGAAAGGACTCGGAATATCTCTTCTTTCCTCTGCTGTGGGCGTAGGCCTTGTATGGGCAGTGTGCAGAGCTCGGAAAAAGCCGATAAACAAACCTGCCGCCGTCATCACCGGGGCAGCGGCTTTTGCGGCTTCGGTTATCGTGCTGCTGTTGCTCTCGCAAACGCCCAAAACTATCTAAAAAAATGTATCCGACAATGCGGCGCCGAAAAACGGCGTCGCTTTTTTGTATCTGAAAGGAGATCACCCCCATGAAAAAGACAACCTTCAATATCTCATTTGACGAGGACAAGGCGGCCGCCCTTGTCCTTTATCTTTCACAGAAAGGCACGACCGCCGAAGCGGAACTCGAAAAAGCACTGGACGCTCTCTACACCAAAACCGTGCCTGCCGGTGTGCGTGATTTTATCGACATGAAATCCGGCACCGCTTCTCCCTCTGCCGTGCCGAAGCCAAGAAAACCGAAGCTCCCCAAAACAGAGCAGACGGAAGTCAGCGAGGTAAGTGCCAATGAACGACATTGATATTACCCTGTACCTTAACGAATACCGTGTGCGGGCATTGGCAGACACCCTCGGCAGTCAGACCGCCGAAACGGTCGAGGATAAATTGACTGAGGCGTTCGACACACTCTATCAGGAGTATGTTCCCGATGAGCAGCGTGCCTCCATCGAGGCAAGGATTGAAAGAGAGGACGCCGCAGAGCAGGCGCGGCTGGAAGCGGCCCGACGCTTTGCGGTTTATCACATCCGTGAAAACGGTGATGACTGTCACTTCACAAGCGACTACTTCCACACCTCGATGCAGGCTGCGTATCGATACCGCCTCTATGAGCGCGGTGAGTTGTCTTCCGCATCCAAAACATTTGCCGACGCTTTTATTGAAACGAACCCCGTCAGCCTTGAATACTTCGGCAAGGTCTGTGCGGATATCCATGCAGACGACCGAGTCACTGCACTGCTCGAATTTGATTTGGACGAAGGTCGGGTCAGTGTTTACGACGGCACGGATAACGAGTGGCAGACCTACTCTCTGCATGATTTTTCCGTTGCGGCCTACAAAGCGTTCCGCTCGGATTACCGCAGCGAGGAATGCCGCCGTGAGATTTTCAACAGCAGCCTCGCCGGAAAGGAAGTGGATCTGTCGGAAACCGATGACGAAGCCGAGGTTCCGGCAATGCAGATGTAACCGCCGAGTGCGCCCCCGTGTCGCCCCGTGTGGCGAGATACAGCCTCACAGCGGGTAAACACAAGCCCTGCGAAAGCAAGAGCCGTTTGGGGCGGTTTTCGCACCCTTTTGCGGAAATCGGCAGGCGGTACGAAAATAAGCAGGTGAAAGCCGAGGGGTTGCGCTGCTGCCCCTCGGCGGTACACAGCGGACGGCAACGCCGACCGCACAAGGCTTTGCGGGGCTTTTGAGGACAGCAATAAAAATTGCGATTTAGGGGTTGCACGGATAAAAACCTCGTAAGTTTAGGGGTTGCGGTTTTACGCCCCAAAATACGGCAGAAAAAGGAGATGATTTGAGTGCCGACACCGAAAAACAAACGCAAATTTGCATTATGGCTCTATACCGAAACGCTCGAAAAAGTAAAGCAGCTCTACACCGAGGATAACTGCCGCAGTAAATCCGAATTCATAGAAAAAGCTGTTCAGTTTTATATCGACCACATCACGGCCGAGGATCAGCGCTCCATGCTGCCTGCCGCTATTCTCTCATCGGTCAAAGGAATCATAGCCGAAAGCGACAACCGCATCTGCCGATTGCTTTTCAAAATGGCGGTGCAGCTTGCCGTCACAATGAATGTGGTGGCGGCGAACAGCGAAATTGACGATGTCTCTCTCGAACGGCTCAAGAGCGAATGCGTGAAAGAAGTAAAAAGGCTGAACGGCAATTTTACTTTCAAAGACGCAAACGATTGGCAGAAGGGATAATGCATGGCTCGACTGATTACGAAATTCAAATATCTGAAACCGGAGGATAGAAAAAATGTCGGCGACTATGCGGAGTACATCGCCACCCGTGAAGGTGTGGAAAAGATAGACGAGTCAAGAAAGTTTGCTCCGGCAACGAACAAACAAAAGCAACTGATAAAGAAAATCCTATCGGATTTTCCCGACAGCCGTTCGTCCTTGGAATACGAGGACTACCTCAAAGACAAAACGGTTAGTGCAGCATCGGAATTTATTACCCGTGCGCTTGAGGAAAACGCCGATGAAATGATGCACACAAAAACCTACGCCGACTACATCGCTACCCGTCCCCGTGCGGAACGATTCGGCTCTCACGGACTCTTTACCGACGACGGCGTGGCGGTTAATCTGCAAAAGGTATCGAACGAACTCAATGCGCATACGGGAAATGTGTGGACGGCAATCGTATCTCTGCGCCGTGAGGACGCCGAACGCCTCGGCTATGATAACGGCAGCCGATGGCGGGATATGCTCCGGTCGCAAGCACAAACACTCTCCGAGAACCTGCGGATACCCATGAGCAACCTCCGTTGGTTTGCCGCATTCCACAATGAAAGCCACCACCCCCATATCCACTTGATAGCCTACTCGACAAATCCGAACGAAGGTTATCTCTCGGAAAAAGGTCTGATGGCGTTGCGTTCGTCCTTCGCCAAGGACATATTCGCACAGGACTTGCTCTGCGAATATAAAAAGCAAACCGAACACCGTGACGCACTCAAGGTGCAGAGCCGTGAGGTACTCGCCGAGCTCATCGCCAAGATAAACGGCGGCACCTATGACAATCCACAGGTGGAGGATCTGCTGCAGGCACTCGCCAAGAGGTTGGCTGTGACCAACGGCAAAAAACAATACGGCTATCTGCGCAAGGACATCAAGGAGATCATCAACAGCATCGTTGACGAACTCGGCAAGGATGAACGCATCGCAGCTCTCTATGACTTATGGTACGAGTCAAAGGAAACGGCGCTGAAGGTCTACACCGAGAGCCGACCGGAACGGCTGCCGCTGTCGCAAAATAAGGAATTCAAATCTGTGAAAAATATGGTGATAGCCGAGGCGATGAAACTGAATCTTCCGACAGATGAGATCGAGGAAACGGATGAGCCAACAGAGCCGGACCGTGAGCCGACCGTCGAGGAAACCGAAAGCCCCGATCCGCCTCCTCCGCCTATGGACGAATATGAAAGAACGGTTGCAGACGCTGATAAGGGCAACAAATGGTCACAGTACCGTGCGGCAAAATTTATGCTCGACCGTTACGGCGACCACTATGATCCGAAAAAGGCTGTGGAGTATCTCACCAGATCCGCCAAGCAGGGCTACACCGTAGCGAAATATATGCTCGGAAAATTGTATTTGCGTGGCGAGGATGTACCGAAACAAATGCTCCACGCTCTGCATTGGCTCGAAAGCGCCGTGCAGGACGATAACCAATACGCCGAATACCTGCTCGGCAAAACCTTTCTCAAGGGCGAGGACATAGAAAGAGATACCGAACGAGCCGAGAGCCTGCTGCGCCGGTCCTCAGAGCAAGGCAACAAATATGCGGCGTACACCCTCGGCAAGGCATATCTTGACGGAGATGTCCTTGCTCAAAGCATTGACGAGGCTGTGCGCCTGCTGAATCTGTCGGCATCAAGAAACTTTGCTCCGGCACAGTTTATTCTCGGCAGACTGTTATACAAAGGCGAGGTCGTGCCGAAGGATATAAAGAAAGCCGCTGAATGGCTTGACAGTGCCGCCGCACAGAAAAATCCCTATGCGGCGTACCTTGCAGGCAAGATATATCTGACCGAGGATGAGATCAAGAACATTCAAAAAGCCATCCGCAGTTTTAAGATAGCCGCCGAGAACGGAAATGATTATGCCGAATATCAACTCGGAAAAATTTATCTCTACGGAAAAGACATACCGAGAGATACCGATAAGGCGATGTACTATCTTCATCTTGCCGCCGAACATGGCAATCAATACGCCGCACAGCTCATCCACAGTATTAAGGTCAATGGAAATTGGACGGCAGCACTTGCCTCTCTCCGCCTGCTCGGACACATGGCTCGTGTCATCCAAAACCGCTTGGAGAATGAGCGTAGAGGCAGAGAAAACAGCATCGACCGCAAGCTGCGGCGGAAGATTGAGGAAAAGAAACAGGCTCACGGACTCAAACAATAGCACGGGGAGGTTGCGCATACATTTTATGCGCAACCTCCTTTTCGAAAGGAGAAACTTATGCCAACCGAATACATTCATTTTACAGAAGAACAAAAACAGCAGGCGCGGCAGACGGACTTGGTCGCTCTCCTGCAAAGCCAGGGCGAACACTTAAAACGCTCCGGCAAGGAATATGTGTGGCGTGACGGCTCGGAAAAGGTTACGGTCAGAGGAAACCTTTGGTTTCATCAGTACGAACGAATCGGCGGCGACGCCGTGGACTTCGTCCGCAGATTTTATAACATGGACTTTCCGCAGGCCGTCAATTTTCTGCTCGGCAATAACGGCGGCACAATTCAAAGAGTTGAGCCTGTAAAGCAGGAACCCAAAAAGCCTTTTGAGTTGCCACCGCAGAATGATAATATGCGTCGAGTGTATGCGTATCTGCTTAACCGCCGAGGAATAGACCGAGAGGTGCTTTCCGCCTTTGTGCATAAGGGAATGATATACGAATCCGCCGACTACCACAACGCCGTATTTGTCGGTTACGATGAACACGGCATTGCCCGTCACGCACACAAAAGAGGTACAGGCAGTGAGAGCACCTACAAGGGCAATGCGGAAAGCTGCGATCCCCGTTACAGCTTCCACTGGACCGGAACAGACAACGCGCTCTATCTCTTTGAGGCTCCAATAGATATGCTTTCCTTTATTTCTCTGCACAAGGAAAATTGGCAAAGCCACAGCTATGCCGCCGCCTGCTGTGTCGGGGATCAGGTGCTGTTTCAAATGCTGAAAGTCAATCCTAATATCGACACCGTCTATCTCTGTATGGACAACGACACCGCAGGTCAGGCGGCAAACAAGAGAATATCCGACAAGCTCTTTATACAGGGCATAAAACACGAAATCCTCGTTCCCGAATTCAAAGATTGGAACGAGGACTTATTATGTGACGAACAGGAGGAAGTCGAATGCCAAACATTGCAGCTTTAATCACCGTTGCCGCAGTTATGTTTGCCGTCCTCGGTGCGATAACGCTGATCGCTCATATCTACAATCTCAATAACATCAAGAGCAAAACCGTCGGCGACGGTCAACACGGCACGGCTCGGTGGGCAAACAAAGCGGAGATACGAAAGACCTACCGCCACATCCCGTTCACGCCAAAGAAATGGCGTAAGCAGGCAAAGCAAAACCAAATACCTACCATGACAGCGATAGCACCGAGAAAACTGCTTCAGAAAAAGACCGAGCCGACCGAGGAGTCTCTGCCGCAGGGCATTGTGGTCGGGTGCAAGGGCGGCAAGCACAGCACCACCGCCATGATAGACACCGGAGATGTTCATGTGCTGATGATCGGTGCGGCGGGCGTCGGCAAGACTGCCTTTTGGCTGTACCCGTGCATTGAGTATGCTTGCGCATCGGGAATGTCCTTCCTCTCCACTGACACCAAGGGCGATGTCATGCGTAACTACGGAAACATCGCCAAGGACTACGGCTATATGGTTTCGGTTATCGACCTGCGAAATCCAACCCGATCAAACGGGAATAATATATTGTACCTTGTCAACAAGTACACCGACTTATACGCAAAGCATCCCGACCAAATCGTCTACAAGGCGAAAGCGGAAAAGTACGCCAAAATCATATCCAAGACCATTATCCTCTCCGGCATGGACGCCGCCTCCTTCGGACAGAACGCATACTTCTATGACGCCGCCGAGGGCTTGCTGACCGCAACCATTCTGTTGGTAGCGGAGTTCTGTGAGCCGGAGAAACGGCACATCGTGTCGGTGTTCAAGGTCATTCAAGAGTTACTTGCGCCATCAAAGAAAAAGGGCAAGAATCAGTTTCAGCAGCTTATGGAGTTACTGCCGAATGAGCATAAGGCGAAATGGTTTGCGGGTGCGGCACTGAACACCGCCGAACAGAGTATGGCATCAGTCATGTCGACAGCGCTCTCCCGACTCAATGCATTCCTCGACACCGAGTTAGAGCAGCTCCTGTGCTTTGATACCGAGATAGATGCCGAAACCTTCTGCAATCAGAAATCGGCTATCTTCGTAATTATGCCGGAGGAAAATCCCAACACCTTCTTTATGATCTCACTGATTATCCAACAGCTCTACCGTGAGATACTTGCCGTTGCCGATGAAAACGGTGGCAAGCTCAAAAACCGCTGTGTGTTTTTCTGCGATGAGTTCGGAACGCTGCCCAAAATAGAGTCGGCAGAGATGATGTTCAGTGCGTCGAGGTCTCGGCGTCTGCAAATTGTGCCTATCATCCAATCCTTTGCCCAACTCGAAAAGAACTACGGCAAGGAAGGTGCGGAGATCATCGTGGACAATACGCAGGACATCATCTTCGGCGGCTTTGCACCAAACAGCAGCTCGGCCGAAACACTGTCCAAGGCACTCGGCAGCCGCACGGTCATGAGCGGATCTGTCAGCCGAAGTAAAAACGATCCGTCACAATCCCTGCAAATGATAGAGCGCCCATTGCTCACGCCGGACGAACTCAAATCTCTTCCAAAGGGCGATTTTATCGTAATGAAAACAGGTGTGCATCCGATGCGGGTACACCTCAAGCAGTTCTTCAAATGGGGCATTGAGTTTGACGATGAACACCCATACGCCGTACCTGACCAAGGCAACCGTGAGGTCAAGTATGCCGACAAGAAAGAAATTCAGGACGGCATCCTCGAAAAATATCCGCCGGAGTGGAAAGAGGAAACGCCTGCACCGAGCGACGCTGACGGCGGCGGTCAGGCACAGCGGGACAGCCCAAAGAACGAGCCGCAGAGGACTACGCCGAAAGATAAAAACAACGGCGGCAACCCCATCCGTACCTCGCCGCCGAAAAAAGAAGCGGCTCCCGACAGAACGGAAGCAGAAATCATAAAAGACTTAACCGGAACGGAGGCGCAAAGCAATGAGCAGTCTTGACTTTCTTTACCGCACCGAGCTGCCGCACAGAGCCGTTGCGGTATATATTTATCTCGCCGACCGGACAAATGAGAACAACGAGTGCTGGCCTGCCATACCGACCATAGCTGCTGACCTCAAGTATTCACCCTCCACCGTCCGCCGCGGGATCCGAGATCTCAAAAAAGCGGGACTACTCGAAACCGAGCAGCGATACCGCAAAAAAGGCGGCAAAAGCAGTCTGCTGTTCCGGCTGAAAGCGGAGTGAAAAAAGCAAACTCCTCCGCCAAGGGGCAACTGCGCCTAATTGGTGACAGGTGCCACCTGTCATGGTGGAAGGAGAAAGTGAACTACCCAACTGAAGAATAACTACAGCAGAAAGAAAAAGACACAGAGGCTTCAGGTTGAAAAAGCCAGAGATAACAAAGACATTTTTATTAGTACGGTTTTGATCGTTGAGGCCATCCGCTATTTTCTTTCTGCTGTAAGGACTTTTTTATGATATTATATTGCAATTTGATTTTCCTCGATTTTTCTCGAACAGTTCTTGAATTCGTCACAATTCTATGTTGCACCATAACCAACTGAATGGTTAGTTATCAAAAAAGAGGTGGCGTATGTGAGAGCGACAGAGGAACAGCATAAGCCGGTCAGCCGCCGTTCATTTACGGCGCGGGCAGCGGTGCAAAGCTTCGCCGTAATAACAATTCCGAACGGAGGAAAGAAGATGAAAACAGGGAAAAAACTACTCACCTGCTTTCAGTATCGAAAGCAGGTGCTTGGAGAGATGTTCGGCTTTGGGCGTGGGAGGTTACCATTTCCCCTTTTTAATCCTTCCGCCAATCAGGATGACAGAAAACACAACGGCTGCAATCACAGCGGAGATCCATATGGGCGAAAGCACCCATATCCAACTCCACTTGATAACTCCCAACAGCTTCAGCACAATAAAGACAATCGTCAGAACGGATATGATGCCAAGCCCGCCTTGTTTTGCTTTATTATCCATATTGTTTCTTAAAAACCTCCTTCATAATTTTTGTAAGCTTCGGTGGCGTGCCGTAAAGAAGCACGCCTACACGGTAAATTTTTGCCGAAAGAATGCCGATGCCGACGGTAGAGCCGATTAAGATTATAATAGAAATGAAAATTTCATACCAGGCAACCGTACTCATACAGATCCTCGTAAACATAGCCATAGGCGAAGTGAACGGAATATACGAGAATACCTTCATCAACACGGAGTTTACGCTGCCGCCTACCATCGAAAACATAACTACCATAAAAGCAATAATGAACAAGAAGGTGACCGGCAGCACCATAGTGCTTATATCTTCAAGCTTTGACGCGGTTGAGCCGATTGCGCCGTAAAGGAAAGCGTAAATCAAAAAGCCGAGAATAAAGAACACGAGCATATAAATAAACAGGCTTACGGGCATATCGAATATCGAAGCGATTACCGGATTCTGCAGCTGCGCTTTGTTGATATTATAAAACAGCAATGCCGACCCGAACACAAGCACAAGCTGAGTAAAGCCTACGATACAGGACGCAAAAACCTTTCCGAACATCATACTTGTAGGCTTTGCGCTCGTAATCAAAACCTCCATAGCGCGTGAGCTCTTTTCGCTTGCCACGTTGGTCGCAACAAGCTGCCCGTAAAGCATAATCACCGTATATAATGCAAATATCATTATGTAGGTATAGAAATAATTTTTTATCTGGTCAACACCGAGTGTCATCGTATCGCTTTCGATAACCACCGACATAATATCCTTCGCCTGTTCGGGGGACAGCCCGTTTTGTATCATCGCGTTCACTCTGTAAACCTCTTGCAATACCGTGTCCGCAACAGCCTGATTGGAATCCCTCATATTGAGATTGTTTACATAATAAGTGTAAGACGACGGACTGTTCAGAACAAAAGCGCACTCGACGCTGCCGCTTGTAATCTGCGATTTTATATCGTCAAGTGTTCCGTCTGCAACCTTTACGTTATACCCAGTAAAGGCTTGCGTAAAATATTCCTTTACGGTTTTAGAAAGGGTTTCGTCCTCGGCATACACAAGCATTACGGGAAGATCCTTTGACGGTGTTGTCCCGGTCTTGAACGCCGATATAATATTCGGAATAAACATAGCGACAGCGATTGCGACTACAAGAAATATCGTGACGCCTGTAAAGACTTTGTTTTTAAGATAGCCTTTCAGTTCGAATTTGAGTATTTTTCCAAACTGTTTCATCGCTCTGCCTCCTTACACCTGCGCGCCTGCGTACTCTACGAATATATCGTTGAGAGAAGGCTCAAATACTTTCACTTCGTCGATATCATAGGATTCCACAAGAAGTTTCATCATAGACTGCTTTTCGGCGGGGCTTGTAAGCTGAATAAGCAGCGTGCCGTCCTCGCGTTCGGCGCAAGCCTCGCCTAAATCGGACTTTATCCGCTCGGGCTTTGTTGTGCTTACCACCAACTTATCGCGCACATAATTCCTCTTTATTTCAAGCAAATCTCCGCTGATTGCAACTCTGCCCGCACTGAGAATGGCGATACTGTCGCAGAATTCCTCTATGTACGCCATCTGGTGGCTTGAAAACAAAACGATTTTCCCTTGCGAAATCTGTTCCTTTACCACATCCTTCAGGAGCATTGCATTTACGGGATCAAGTCCCGAGAAAGGCTCGTCAAGAATGACAATGTGCGGATTGTGCGCAAGAGCCGTTATCAACTGAATTTTCTGCTGGTTTCCTTTTGAAAGGGTGTCAAGACGTTTGTTGCGGTATTCCGTCATACCGAGCCTGTCCAGCCAGTAATCGACTGCCCTGACCGCTTCTTTTGCGCTCATACCTTTCAGCTCCGCAAAATATGCAAGCTGGTCAATAACAGGTTTCTTCGGATAAAGTCCTCTTTCTTCGGGAAGGTAACCAAGCCCGATTTTGTTATAGTCAATCGGCTTTCCGTCCAGAAGCACCTCACCGCCGTTTGCGGGAAACACGTTCATAATAATACGGATAGACGTCGTTTTACCCGCGCCGTTTCTGCCGAGCAGCCCGAACGCTTTTCCACCCTCTGCCGTGAAAGAAACACCCTTGAGCACTTCCTTCTCGCCAAAAGACTTGTCAATGTTGTTTAATTCAAGTATCATATTTCCTTTCCCCTCTGATTGCAAACTTTTCTTACAGACTAAATTGATTCAACAATGTCATTGTGCTTTTTATGGTGTCTTATTTATAATCAATCACGCGGCTTTTAACGTTACGATATGTTCTGGGTTAAGCCTGTTGTTCTTTTGCGATTCATTTTCTCGTCGTTACTTCCTTCAAAAATAACAAAAAAGCGCAAGGGAAAAGTCATTTCTCTGCGCTTGTAATCTTATTGTGTTTCATTGGCGGTTACCTCCCGTCGAGAGTTTTTGGTTTTAATAATTTTGAAGTTTTGTTCTGCCTCTTTATCTTGTTCTTGATGTTTCGGTATCTCTATACGGATACTGCCGAATATAGTATAGCACAAAATTATTGTTTTTTCAAGCTTTAACGCGCCATGCTATGTGAAACATATAAAAACTGTCTCTTTGTTCTGTATTCTGTGCATTCGCTTTTAACTGTTTTTTTGTTCTCCCTATGGAACGCCAACCTTATGAAAAAGCCTTATTGTGAGCCGATACCATAAATTTTTCTGCCGAAAAGTTTGAGAGAAGCAGCTGCGGCACGGGATATTCCCGTACCGCAGAGATGATAGCGTCCGATTTTCATTCCTTTTCCACGATTGACTCAACAGACTGCGAGCTGTCCGTTGTGCCGGATCGGTTGGGCGAAAAGGTAAAGACGGTTGCAAGAATTAAGATCAGAACATATACAGCAATAATGCCGCCGACGATGAAGGCTATCGCTTTCCAGACTCTTTTTGCCCGCCTGTTTTTGATCGCAAGCTGCTCGTTGATTCGGGAAAGCTGTTCCGCCAATGCGTCCGGCTGTTCTTCCGCTTCGATTTTGGAGCCGAGCAGCCGGCTGACCGGCACCTCTAAAATCTCCGCCAGCTTTATCAGCAGCTCGGCGTCGGGAACGGAAAGGCCTTTTTCCCATTTTGAGACGGTCTGCCTTACGACATTCAGCCTTGCCGCCAGCTCTTCCTGTGTGATACCCTTCTTCTTGCGAAGCGCTTTTAAGTTATCCTGAAACATAGTGCATTCCTCCTTTGCACTTTCATTATAGTGCGGGAAGCGGCGTTGCCTCAAGCAACGCAAAATAACATTGTCCCAAATCAGACTCTTTTGATTATATTATAGCAGAAATTTATGAGAATTTCTACCGCTGACTATCTACCCCGCTTTTTTCACTTCTTTTCTCGAACAGTTCTTGATTTCGCCACAATTCTATGTTATACTAATCATAACCGAACGGTCGGTTCTTATAAAGGAGCGAAGCAACATGAAAACAACTGAGCAACAGCACAATGAGCGGAAGCGTGAAATGATGGAAAAGTGCTTTGAATGCTATGCCGAAAACGGGCTGACGGGTACGGGAATCAAAGCACTTGCCGATGCGTGCGGATGCACAAAGGCAAATCTTTATTCGTATTTTAAAAACCTTGACGAACTGATAATTGAATCTACTGCCTACTGTATGGAAAAGGTCGAGGACGACTTTATGGAGATGGCGCCCACCGACCCCAAGGATG
>ERZ772893.2711-NODE-2711-length-13724-cov-27.362499_pt1 | contig 13724 bp, 12 predicted proteins | sample MGYA00511482_ERZ772893 | MGnify/ENA primary metagenome ERZ772893 (study PRJEB29015, sample SAMEA2737687) | human gut metagenome | biome: human gut; feature: human-associated habitat; material: faeces | place: China | collected 2012 ...
GAAAGAAACTCTTCCTCCTTGCAAACCGCCTACGGTAGTAGAAACACGCCCAAGAATACTGGAAGCCGACGTGGTTCGTTTCCAGAATAACAAAGAGAAATGGGTGGCTTTTGTAGGACTGCTGGATGGACATCCTTACGAGATATTCACAGGTTTGCAGGATGACGATGAAGGTATCCTGTTGCCGAAAAGCGTAACCAGCGGACGTATTATCAAGAATATAGACGAGGATGGAACCAAGCGTTACGACTTCCAGTTCGAAAATAAACGTGGATACAAGACGACTATCGAAGGATTGTCAGAGAAGTTCAACAAGGAATACTGGAACTATGCAAAACTGATCTCCGGTGTACTCCGTTACCGGATGCCGATCGAGCAGGTTATCAAGCTGGTAGGTTCTCTGCAACTAAACAGCGAGAGCATCAACACTTGGAAGAACGGTGTAGAACGTGCATTGAAGAAATATATTCAGGACGGAACGGAAGCCAAAGGAAAGAAATGCCCGAATTGCGGTAATGAAACTTTGGTCTATCAGGAAGGCTGTCTGATCTGTACCACTTGCGGTGCTTCCAGATGCGGTTAACATGTGACGTATGTTAATTAATATATAAACAAAAGATTAAAAGGAGTCCTAATACGGCTCCTTTTATTTTTTATTCAAAAAAATGTCTTATACTTGCATAGTCATTAGTGTCTAATCAAAATCTAATATATATGACTGTATCATTTAACATCGAATATCGCACCAGTTGGGGAGAAGAAGTCAGGATTGCCGGGCTGCTGCCGGAGTCGATCCCCATGCATACCACAGACGGCATATACTGGACGGCAGACGTGGAACTGGAAGTTCCCAAAGAAGGAATGACTATCAATTACAGCTATCAGATAGAACAAAACCAAATTATCATCCGCAAAGAATGGGACAGCTTTCCGAGACGTCTCTTTTTATCCGGTAACTCTAAAAAGAAGTATCAGATTAAAGACTGCTGGAAAAATATCCCCGAACAATTGTATTACTACAGTTCGGCCTTCACGGAAGCCTTGTTAGCCCATCCCGACAGAGCTGAAATTCCGCCTTGTCACAGAAAAGGGCTGGTCATCAAGGCATACGCCCCACGCATCAACAAAGACTATTGCCTGGCAATTTGCGGAAATCAGAAAGCATTGGGAAACTGGGACCCGGACAAAGCGATTCCCATGAGCGATGCTAACTTTCCGGAATGGCAGATCGAGCTGGATGCAAGTAAGCTGAAATTCCCGCTGGAATACAAATTCATCCTTTACCATAAAGAAGAAAAGAAAGCGGACTGCTGGGAAAATAACCCCAACCGCTATCTTGCCGACCCGGAACTGAAAACAAATGAGACGCTGGTCATCTCCGACCGATATGCCTATTTCGATATTCCGGTATGGAAAGGGGCCGGTATAGCCATCCCTGTCTTTTCACTGAAATCAGAGAACAGTTTCGGAGTAGGAGATTTCGGAGATTTGAAACGCATGATTGACTGGGCTGTAAGTACTCAACAAAAGGTTATACAGATATTACCGATCAATGATACGACCATGACTCATGCGTGGACCGATTCTTATCCATATAATAGTATCTCCATTTATGCTTTCCACCCGATGTATGCGGATATAAAGCAGATGGGAACACTGAAAGACAAGTCAGCCGCAGCGAAGTTCAACAAAAAACAGAAAGAACTCAACGGCCTGCCGGCGATGGATTATGAAGCTGTCAACCAAACGAAATGGGAATACTTCCGACTGATCTTCAAGCAGGAAGGAGAAAAAGTATTAGCCTCCGGAGAGTTCGGCGAATTCTTTAATGCCAATAAGGAATGGCTGCAACCTTACGCTGTTTTCAGCTATCTGCGCGATGCCTTTCAGACACCTAATTTCCGTGAATGGCCCAGACATTCCGTTTATAATGCACAAGATATAGAGAAGATGTGCCGGCCGGAATCTGTAGATTACCCGCACATCGCACTTTATTATTATATCCAGTTTCACCTGCACCTGCAATTGGTAGCCGCTACGAAATACGCCCGCGAACACGGTGTCGTACTCAAAGGAGATATCCCTATCGGCATCAGCCGCAACAGTGTGGAAGCATGGACCGAACCTTATTACTTCAATCTCAACGGGCAGGCGGGCGCCCCTCCCGATGATTTCTCGGTGAACGGACAAAACTGGGGATTCCCCACGTACAACTGGGACGTCATGGAAAAGGACGGCTACCGCTGGTGGATGAAGCGTTTCCAAAAAATGTCAGAGTACTTCGACGCTTACCGGATTGACCACATCCTCGGTTTCTTCCGTATCTGGGAAATCCCGATGCATGCCGTACACGGATTACTCGGACAGTTCATTCCCTCCATCCCTATGAGTCGGGAGGAAATCGAAAGTTACGGACTCCCCTTTCGGGAAGAATATTTGATTCCATATATTCATGAATCCTTCCTCGGGCAAGTATTCGGTCCGCATACCGATTATGTGAAACAGACTTTTCTGCTTCCTGCCGAAACACCCGGTGTTTATCACATGAAACCGGAGTTCACCACCCAACGGGAAGTGGAGAGTTTCTTTGCAGGAAAGAATGATGAAAACAGTCTTTGGATTCGGGATGGACTATACACTTTGATCAGTGATGTTCTTTTTGTACCGGACACGAAAGAAAAAGATAAATATCATCCGCGCATCGGAATACAACGCGATTTCATCTTCCGTTCACTCAATGAACAGGAGCAGAATGCGTTTAACAGACTGTATGATCAGTATTATTATCACCGCCACAACGAGTTCTGGCGCCAACAGGCTATGAAGAAACTACCGCAACTGACACAATCGACACGTATGCTGGTTTGCGGAGAAGACCTGGGTATGATTCCGGATTGTGTTTCGTCCGTCATGAATGATCTTCGTATCCTCAGTCTGGAGATTCAGCGGATGCCAAAGAATCCGATGCACGAGTTCGGATATTTAAATGAATACCCATACCGGTCGGTTTGTACCATCTCCACTCATGATATGTCTACTTTGCGAGGCTGGTGGGAAGAAGATTACCTGCAGACACAGCGTTACTACAACACGATGCTGGGGCATTACGGAACCGCACCGACAGTCGCCACTCCCGAATTGTGCGAAGAAGTGGTGCGCAATCATCTGAAAAGCAATTCCATACTTTGTATTCTGTCCCTGCAAGACTGGCTGAGCATTGATGGCAAATGGAGAAATCCGAATGTGCAGGAAGAACGGATTAATGTACCATCCAATCCGCGCAATTATTGGCGTTACCGGATGCACCTCACTCTGGAACAGTTGATGAAAGCAGAAGAACTCAATAACAAGATACGTGAGCTAATAAAATACACCGGCAGAGCTCCCAAGAAATAAATATCTTTAGGCACGGGTGACACGGATTAACACGTTTTTTAGACCTATAATCTCTTAAAACTGTAAATCCGTGTCATCTGTGCCTGAATAAAATCAACTGATAGTTTTGACACCTCTGTTTCTCTACCATGCGGCAATTCTTTATCTTCCTTCATTCCGTTTTTTCCAATTAATCAAGTATCTTTGCAACGCAAAAACGCAACGCAAAATAAATGGGAGACAATCAGCATCAGCGTATTGATTTTGTGGACTTAACCAAGGGAGTCTGCATTATTCTGGTAGTGATGGCGCATATCGGAGGCGCTTTCGACCAGCTTGACAAGCATTCCATGCTATCCTGCTTTCGTATGCCTCTCTATTTCTTTATCTCAGGAATTTTCTTCAAGCCTTACGAAGGATTATCCGGTTTCATTATCCGAAAGACCAATAAGCTAATCATTCCCTTTATCTTCTTCTACGTCAGCGCTTTTCTACTAAAATACATTGTATGGAAGATTGCACCGGGAACTTTCCATCTCCCTGTATCATGGAGAGAATTACTGTTTGTCTTTCACGGGCACGACCTCATCAAGTTCAATCCTCCCATCTGGTTTCTGCTTGCTCTGTTCAACTGCAATATTCTGTTCTATCTGATTCATTATCTACGTGAAAAGCATTTATCTCTGATGTTTGCAGCAACGTTACTGATCGGATGCACAGGATTCTTCCTGGGCAAATTTCACATCGAACTTCCTTTGTATATAGACGTTGCGATGACTGCCCTTCCCTTCTATGTAGCAGGCTTTTGGGTTCGCCGATATAACTTCTTCCTGTTCCCCAGTCATCGGTTCGACAAGATTATTCCCGCATTTGTCCTGCTGGCACTGGTCGTAATGTACTTCACCGCCACCACGCCGGGTATGCGGACCAACAATTATCCCGGCAACATATTCCAGGTATACATTGCCGCATTTGCCGGAATCTTTATGATTATGCTGATCTGTAAGAAAATAAAAAGAATAAGTATCGTTTCTTATCTGGGGAGATATTCCATTATCACACTCAGCATTCATGGACCGGTTATACACTTTGCAAGACCAATCGTTTCGCATTATATTCATAACGACTGGGCAGAAGCAAGCGCACTGCTCCTGCTGACATTGGCTATCTGCATTCTCTTTACCCCTATCCTGCTTAAGATAATTCCGCAGTTGGTAGCACAGAAGGATTTATTAAAAGTCAAATAATAAAACATTGTGCAAGCCAAACTTTTCTTAACTCTAAGTTTAATTATCAAATAATTTACTACTTTTGTTCCAAAGAACTATAGACCGAGAACAAATGAATATAACGATTGTCTTAGGAGATAAAATTCCATCTATAAAATACGGCGGAACTCAAAGAGTAATGTGGTATCTGGGTAAAGAACTCAATAAGCGCGGACACAAAGTCACCTTCATCGCAGGAAAAGGTTCCTCCTGCCCTTTCGCTAAAGTGATAGAACTGGACCCTAGCGTAAATCTGAACACCCAAATCCCCACAGACGCGGACATCGTACATTTCAACATTCCCGTTCCCGAAGGAATCACCAAGCCGCACTTACTGACCATACACGGCAATGGAATCCCGGCCAACGCAGACCGGAACATCGTTTTTGTCTCACGTAATCATGCACAAAGACTTGGAAGCGAATCATTCGTTTACAATGGACTGGACTGGGATGACTACGGTCCCGCCAACCTCACCCTTTCCAGAAAAAACTACCATTTTCTAGGCAAAGCAGCCTGGAAGGTCAAAAATATCAAAGGAGCTATCGCCGTTGTCCAAAGCATCAAGAACGCACAACTGGACGTTTTAGGCGGTTATCGCCTCAATCTCAAAATGGGCTTCCGATTCACATGGAATCCACGGATTCATTTTCATGGAATGGTAGATGATTCAAAGAAAAAAGTTATTATTGAGCAGTCAAAAGGGCTTATTTTCCCCGTTACATGGCACGAACCTTTCGGACTTGCAATCACTGAATCCTTATACTTCGGAGCTCCCGTATTCGGTACTCCCTACGGTGCGCTTCCCGAACTCGTTTCACCGGAAGTCGGTTTTCTGACCGCCCACGGACAGGAAATGGCCGAACATATACAGTCAGCACAATATTCTCCGAAAGTCTGCCACGAATATGCCAGAGATCTATTCAATTCAAGTGTCATGGCAGAAGCCTATTTAAAGAAATATGAAACTGTACTGAACGGCGAACCTTTGAATAAAGAAGTCCCCCATATTATAGATATCGCACGACGTCTTCCATGGGACTAAAAATGGCAGTTGAATTACATAGCTGATGAGTACAATCTCATTTATAAAGCCTTTCATTCATTTAATAAGCGAACAAAAATGATCGAAAACACTTTATAAAAAGAAATAAAGCCTTACCTTTACTTTTTTAGAAAACAAAAGATATGAAGATAAACAACAGCTATATTTTGCTGAAAGACATCTGCTGCTTTGCTTATCATGGAGTAGCCCCCCAAGAGAATATCATTGGAAATGAGTATATTATCAACTTGAAGTTGAAGGTAGATATCAGTCAGGCTATTCAAACAGACGACGTGGTGGATACGGTCAACTATGCCGAAATACACGAAGCCGTGAAAGCTGAAATGTCCATCCCGTCGAAGTTGCTGGAACACGTATGCGGACGAATAGCTAAAAGACTACTGGCAGAATTTCCTGCCATTGAAGAAATAGAACTTCGTCTTTCCAAACGGAATCCGCCTATGGGAGCAGACATCGACTCAGCCGGAGTAGAACTGCATTGCAGCAGATAAGTACCTTTGCTTTATCAGTTTGTGTTATTATCAAGAAGCACATTGGTCTGTCATCCTATCATCCGGACTGCCACATCCGGTCAACTTATTTACAACACCCTATCATTCCGCTTGTGCCAAGTAATGGGCACAGTTATGCCAAAGGAGTGTCACGGTTGTGACAAGGGTGTGGCACAGTTGTGACAAAGGCTTGGAAACAGTTGTGACAAGGGCATGGCACAGTTGTGCCAAAGGCGTGGCATCGTCGTGCCAAAGGCATGGCACAAGTAAGGCTGCCTCATTTCTACTTGAAGCAGCCTCACACTATCATATTTTCAGTCTATAACGACCTATCTCTTCTTTCTTTTTCTTTTATTTACCGATTCTACAGCTTCCGTTACCACGGATTTGTTTTCGAACCGTTTCGTATAACTGGAATAGTCCGGATGGGTACGTTCGTAATCGGGATCCATAAACAGAGGGCTGGAAATGATATGATCCGCCGTAGAACGGTTACAACAGAAAACGATGTTCTCAACACCGGCCAGTCGGGTTAATGCTTTAACATCCGTATCATGTGGCTGCAAAGTCATAGGGTCAGTGAAAAAGAATAGATAATCAATCTGACCGTCCACAATACGCGATCCCATCTGCTGGTCACCTCCCAAAGGACCGGATTTCAGAATTGTGAAGTCCCACTCCACTTCAGGATGCTTCTCCTTCAGTGCTTCCAGAATCAGAGTACCTGTAGTACCTGTACAATAGAATTTATTTCCCATCAACAGTTCCGAGTTCCACAGCACCCATTCGATGAGGTCTTTTTTCATGGCATCATGTGCTACCAGCCCGATGCCTCTCCTTACTTTTGGTTCCATTTTGTTATCCTTTTAAATCCGACAATTGAGAGAATCTTTTGCACCCTCCCACATAAAACTGCCACAAGATACTACTTTTTATCCGTTCAGGGATTGGATTCAAAGAAGTTTTTCTTAAGTTTTCTTTACGGGAAGAAGAAAATGAAGGACAAATCTGTTTATATTCTTTCCGGGCACGCATCACCGCACGGGCGTTGTCTAACTGCCCCTTCAGCAGAAATGTGAATGCAGCCACGTAATCGAGACAAGTCCGGATACGCATCACTTTATTTAACTCTTCGTCCGAAAGATTCTTATAGAGCATGACAAGATTATTACGAAAATTCAAAAAAGTCTTGCGGGGATTCTCCTTTTTCAGAGTTGCACCACCGACGTGATAGACCGTACTTTGAGGAATGCAAACGATTTCCCGACCACGGGAACGTAGTCGCCAGCATAAATCAATCTCTTCCATGTGGGCAAAGAAACGTCCGTCCAGTCCGCCCGCCTCACGATAATCCGCATGACGGATAAACAGGGCGGCTCCCGTTGCCCAGAAAACTGGCAGGATCGTATCATACTGTCCCTCATCCTTTTCAACCACTCCCATTATACGCCCACGACAGAACGGATAGCCGTACTTATCTATAAATCCTCCGGCTGCTCCGGCATATTCAAAATACTCTTTTTGCCGCTGGCTACGGATTTTCGGCTGACAGGCAGCTACCTCCGGATGGCCATCAAGATAGGAGATCATCGGTTCAAGCCAATGTTCGGTCACCTCAACATCAGAATTCAGAAGTACCACATACTCCGCTTCTACCTGCTGCAAAGCCAGGTTATATCCATCTGCGAATCCATGATTCTGATCCAGCACAATGATCCGGACACAAGGAAATTCTTCCCGAAGCATTTCCACAGAAGCATCCGTAGAGCCATTGTCGGCCACACAGACTTCTACTTCTTCGCTCTTCGAATAGCGGATCACGGACGGAAGAAAAGTACGAAGCATATCGCACCCGTTCCAATTCAGAATAACCACTGACACTTTCATCCTTACCCCCTTTCACATTCAGCCTTAGAAGCTTTCCAACGTTTATGAGACCACAGCCAATAAGCCGGTTCCCTGCGAATCGTCTGTTCCAGATAATCAGCAAACATTTCCGTAATTTCTCCTTCACCCGTCTCCTTCGGTTTCTCTGTCATCAGCTTAAACTCAGCTACACAATACCCTCTGCCGGGTTTTGTCAGATCACAATAGAACACAGGGAAGTTCATCATTTTCGCAATGCGCTCCGCACCATTCAGAAAGGCGGTTTCCTGCCCCAAAAAAGTAGTCCAGTATTTTTCGTTTCCGCTGGGCCACTGGTCAGTAATCAGACCGACAACCATCTTTTTGCCTTCACGCTTCAACTTGATAATTTCGCGTGCCGTAGAATGTTTCGGAACGTTATATCCTCCGAAGCGGGAACGGATGCGCTGGAACAATTCGTTCAAGTATTTATCTTTCAGAGGTTTATAGACTTGCATCGGTACATCACCCGGTTTCATAATAGATCCCATCCCGATCAGCCATTCATAATTGGCATAATGAGGAATCATTACGATGATTCCGCCATATTTCTCGGTCAGTTCCAGATATTGTTCCGTATTCTTATAAGTCATCCGCTTATAAAGGTCTTCGGGTGACATATGAAGCATTTTCAAGTCTTCAAGCATATAGTCGGAAAGGTAACGATAGAAACGGCGTTCGATCTGCAGCCTTTCTTTCTTGTCTTTTTCGGGAAATGATTTCTTCAGATTCTCCCGTACTACTTTCCGGCGATACCTCCCTATACGGTACATCAACAGGTAATTGAAATCCGAAAGTAAGTACAATATCCGGAAGGGAAGCGCCGAAAACAGCCACATCCCGCTATATACCAGCCAATAGATAAATCTAGACTTCATAATTCATCAGAATTGTGCCTTTAAGCGCTGTCATGTCTTCATTAAATTCTCCCAGTCGGACGTTAATCATCTGATTGTCCAATGATTCGTCATTCTCCACTTCTACGCGGATATAGTTAGCGGTAAACCCGTGCATCGGTGTACCTGCTTTTGATTTTTCCATCAATACCTGCATGGTCTGCCCGATATGACGGGTATAGAAAGCCCGTGTCTTTTCATCAGAAAGTGTCAGCAAGCGCTGGCTGCGCTGATGTTTCTCTTCCGGCGAAACCACATAATCTATCTTCAAGGCCTGCGTCCCCGGACGTTCGGAGTAGCTGAACACATGCAACTGTGTCACATCCAGTCCGGAAATAAACTGATAAGCCTGTTCAAAATACTCTTCCGTCTCTCCGCGAGTACCTACAATCACATCGACTCCGATAAAGGCATCCGGCATCACTTCCTTGATTTTCTTTACTTTAGAGGCAAAAAGAGCCGTATCATAACGACGGCGCATCAATTTCAGCACTTCATCGCAACCGGATTGCAACGGGATATGAAAATGAGGCATAAATCTACGGGAACGGGAAACGAACTCGATGATTTCATCAGTCAGCAGATTGGGCTCGATAGAAGAAATGCGGTAACGTTCGATGCCTTCCACCTGATCCAGCGCTTTCACCAGATCAAAGAAAGTCTCACCGGTAGTCTTACCAAAATCGCCGATATTCACGCCTGTCAGTACGATCTCTTTTCCGCCTTCGGCAGCAGCCTGCCTTGCCTGCTCCACCATAGAGGCAACAGTACCGTTACGGCTGCGTCCACGGGCAAAAGGAATGGTACAATAAGAACAGAAATAATCGCATCCGTCTTGTACTTTCAGGAAGAAACGAGTACGGTCGCCCCGTGAACACGAAGGAGAAAACGAACGGATATCTTTGGTGGTGGTAGTAAATGCCTCTCCCTCTTCATGCTTATGGAGGTCGCCGAGATACTGCAACAAGTCTCCTTTCTGCTCGGCACCCAGCACTACATCTACTCCTTTTATCTTTGCCACGTCGCCGGGTTTCAACTGCGCGTAACATCCGGTCACTACCACAAAAGCTCCGGGATGCTGCTTGACCAACCGATGAATAGCCTGACGACATTTCTTGTCTGCCATCTCCGTCACCGAACAAGTATTTACTACACAGATGTCTGCTTTTTCCCCTTTACGTGCAGTCCGGACTCCTGCCTCCCGCAGGATTTTGCCGATAGTTGAAGTCTCTGAAAAGTTCAATTTGCAGCCTAACGTATAATAAACGGCTGTCTTATTTTGAAATACAGTGGTATCTATCATAATCTGTTATAACGCATATTTCCTGCAAAGTTACACATTATTATTAGTAAAACACTTTAGGATACGAAAGTTTATTCCTATTTTTGCACAATTCACTAAAAAACGTGCAATGATTAAAGAGAATTTCATTAAACTATACGAAAATAGTTTTCGGGAAAATTGGGATTTACCTTGCTATACCGATTATGGTGAATCCGTTCATTATACTTATGGCCAGGTAGCCGGAGAAATCGCCCGTATGCACCTGCTCTTCAAACACTGCAGCCTGCGTAGAGGAGATAAAATAGCCGTTATCGGCAAAAATAATGCCCACTGGTGCATCGCCTACATGGCAACCATCACCTACGGAGCCATCATCGTCCCTATCCTGCAAGACTTTACGCCCAACGATGTGCATCATATCGTCAACCATTCCGAGTCCGTTTTCCTCTTTACCAGTGACAGCATCTGGGAAAACCTGGAAGAAGAAAAGCTGACCGGACTGCGCGGAGTTTTTTCGCTCACCGACTTCCGCTGCCTCTATCAGCGGGACGGAGAAACTATTCAGAAGTTTCTGGTACACCTCAATGATGAAATGTACGCCGCCTATCCGAAAGGATTCACGCGCGAGGACATTCAATACACTACGTTATCCAATGATAAGGTAATGCTGTTGAACTACACATCGGGAACTACCGGCTTCAGCAAAGGGGTAATGTTGACGGGCAACAATCTTGCCGGCAATGTCACTTTCGGCATCCGCACGGAGTTACTTAAAAAAGGAGATAAAGTGCTTTCTTTCCTGCCACTGGCACACGCCTACGGTTGCGCTTTCGACTTTCTGACTGCAACTGCTGTCGGAACTCATGTCACCCTGCTCGGTAAAACGCCTTCTCCCAAAATTATCATGAAGGCTTTTGAGGAGGTAAAACCGAACCTGATTATCACTGTTCCGCTGGTCATCGAGAAAATATATAAAAATGTCATCCAGCCGCTCATTAATAAGAAAGGTATGAAATGGGCATTAAACATTCCTTTGCTCGACACCCAGATTTATAATCAGATACGGAAAAAGCTGATAGACGCCCTAGGCGGACGTTTCAAAGAAATCATCATCGGAGGCGCTGCCATGAATCAGGAAGTGGAAGAGTTCTTCTACAAAATAAAGTTCCCTTTCACCATCGGTTATGGTATGACCGAGTGCGGACCACTGATCAGCTATGCTCCCTGGAATGAATTTATTTTAGGCTCTTCCGGCAAAGTGCTGGATATCATGGAGGCACGCATCTATAAAGAAAATCCGGAAGCGGAAACCGGAGAGATTCAGGTACGTGGTGAAAACGTGATGGTGGGATATTATAAGAATCCGGAAGCCACGCAGGAAGTGTTTACCGAAGACGGCTGGCTGCGCACCGGCGACCTTGGTACTATGGACGCCAGCGGAAATATCTTCATCCGCGGACGACTCAAAAGCATGATTCTGAGTTCGAGCGGACAGAACATCTTCCCCGAAGAGCTGGAAGCCAAACTCAATAACCTGCCATTCATTCTTGAAAGCCTCGTCATCGAACGTAACAAGAAACTGGTGGCACTGGTCTATGCGGATTACGAAGCGCTTGATTCTCTCGGATTGAACAATCCGGATAACCTGAAAACCATCATGGATGAAAATCTGAAGAACTTAAATAATAATGTAGCTGCGTATGAAAAAGTCAGCAAGATTCAGCTTTATCCTACGGAATTTGAGAAAACCCCGAAAAGAAGCATCAAAAGGTATCTATATAACAGTATAGCTGTCGATTAGTATGTTTTAAAACATGGATTGAAGGCGTAATATAACAAGCTTCTAAAAAAAATTATAAAAATAGTTGGCTTTTCGAGAACAACATATTGAAAAAGTACATAACTTTGCAGCGTTTTAATAAAGCAATTGATTGTATTACGTTTTTAAAAAGCAAAGAAAATGAAAAAATTAGTTTTGATGGCCGTAGCTATCGTAGCAGTATCATTCGCATCTTGTGGTAACAAAGCAGCTGACGCAGCAAAAGCTCAACAAGATTCTATCCGCATCGCTGACTCAATCGCAGCTGTAGAAGCAGCAGCAGCTGAAGCAGAACAAGCAGCAGCTCAGGCAGCAGCTGACTCTTTGAATGCAGATAGCACTGCAACTGAAGCTGTAGCTGAATAATTCAGAACAGCCTAGAGAGAATTGAAAGTCTGACATGCTAAAAGCATGCACAGACTTTTTTTTATGCCTTATTTAGCGTATGAGCTTTTCACAAAGGGAGCATCCAGCAAATAATCCAGACTTACCTCGACACTTTTCTCTACGGGCATGCTGTAGCTTTCTATCTCTGCAACAAGATGCTTCACACCAGCTGTCTTTGCATTCTTGAAAATAGCGTCGAAACCAACCATTCCGCTCTGCCCGATTTCTCTGTGATCTTTGATATGGAACATTTTAAAACGACCGGGGTATTTATTAAAATAATCGACCGGACTGTTTTGTCCGCGAACTACCCAATAAACATCCATCTGGAAGAAAACATATTCAGGATTGGTATGCTCAATCATGTAATCATACATCACTTTATCTTCTACCTTCTGAAATTCATGAGCATGATTATGGTATCCGAACGACATCCCCTGCTGTTTACAACGTTTGCCTATTTCATTGTAATAAGCACAATATGTATCCAACTCCTTAAGTGTTTTAGGCACATCCATCCAAGGAGCTACAATGTAACTCATACCGGCAGCTTTATGATCAGCAATACACTGGTCCCACCATTGAAGTGAACTTGAAAAATCACCGGAAGCTAATTCTTCTTTCGACAATCCTCTTGTGCAATGTGAGGATAAAACCTTCAGCCCGGCAGATTCAACATCTTTTTTAAATTGGTCGGGAGTTCTGTCGTAAAACTTTCCATTATTATAATTGGCGGCTTCCACACTGGTATATCCCATTTTCGCCAAGTTCTTCAGAAGAGTAATATAAGCGGCGTCACATTTGCCGTCCTTATTGTCTACCTTATTCAATATATCCCTGACAGAATAGAGTTGAATCGCTACTTCTTTTTTAGCTTTCGCTTTTGTTTTAGACTGTGCCATGGCCGTAAACGGAATCATTAAAAGAAGAGCCAGCGCACATAGATTTATTTGGAGTTTCATGTTTGTAGATAAAGGGGTTCATGTATTAAAATAAAAAAGCTGTGTCAGAAGTTCGTCGGGCATATCATTCTGTCATTCAGAACTAAATGCCATGTTGATGTTACTTTTGACACAGCCTATCTTTGAATTATTTATGTGATCAGTCCAGAACTTTCACGCGGATATTGCGGAACCAAACGTCATCACCGTGATCCTGCATTCCGATAAATCCTTCGTGGTTTTCACCACCGCAATTATTCAGCAGTTCGAAAGCCAACGGCCATTTGTCCT
>ERZ772893.2720-NODE-2720-length-13669-cov-2.754591_pt1 | contig 13669 bp, 23 predicted proteins | sample MGYA00511482_ERZ772893 | MGnify/ENA primary metagenome ERZ772893 (study PRJEB29015, sample SAMEA2737687) | human gut metagenome | biome: human gut; feature: human-associated habitat; material: faeces | place: China | collected 2012 ...
GCAAAAATCTTCGCCTCCGTGGTCTCCACGAACCGCACGCCGCCGACCTTCCCGATCTCGCCGTTGTACACATGATCCACGTTGCTGGTGTATTTCTGCAGGTCGATCCATTCGTCGGAACGCATGAGGTCATAGGCCACGTCCGGATGGATAATGCCGACAAAGGAGCCGTCAATGGGCTTGGCGTTCTGGGATTTCAAAAACCGCACCGCCCGGAAGATGCAGTCCACGGTCAGCTTGTTCTGCGCGGTCAGCGCCGAACGGGACGCCACGGAACCGTCGTAATACTGCACGTTGGTGCCGCCGTTTAAAACCTCCCGGGTCACGGTGTCCAGGGTCCGCCCCGCCTGGTCTCCCAGGAGCTCGGTTGCCTGGACCATGTTGTTGTCAATGGCGGTCAGCAGCAGCATGTCCGGCAGCTGGATCCAGCCGCCGTACTGCGCCACTGTTGCCGTAATGGCCGATACATCCAGCGCCTGGCCGTCCGGTGTCACGCCCTCGGTCAGAGCCGTGGTTGCCTTGGCCAGCGGTGAGTATTTGCGGAACTCAATGGTCTTGCCCCCGTTTTTTGGAATCGGGTGCTTCTGCCCGAATTGATCGTGGACGAGAAGCGGCGACGCCATATCGATCAGATAGTCCGAGTAATAGGTCTTCATCTCCACCGAAAGATCGTTTCCATCGGTGCTGGAGCCTGTGGTGTTGGCCGCCGTCGCAAAGAGCTGCAGATCCAGCTCCCTTGTGTTTTTTTCAAATGCTTTCATCGTCTGTCCTCCTAAAATCGGATTTCCTCCCCTCTGGCGGCCCGGCGCGCGATTTCCCGCCGGTCCTTGGCCGTCAGCTTGGAGACATCGTTTTTGACGACAACGCCGCTCTGGGACGACATCCCGTTTTCCATGGGCCGTTCTGCCCTGGAGCGGATGTTATCCGCTACCTGCCGGGATACCGCCGCCGCCGTGGCCTGCATGGCCCCAGTCATCAGCTCGTCCATGTGAACGGCCTGATAGGCCGCCTGGACCGATACCCCGCTTTTGAGGAGCTTGGCGAATTCCGGGTTTGCAAACTCCGCCTGCAGGCTGAAATCCGGATAGAGCTGCTTCACCTGCCGCTCCTCCTGCATCCACCGCTGCACCGTCTGCTCATTCTGCGCACGCCTTTCCGCTTCCTGCTGGGCCCTCCGAAATCCTTCGTTCTCCCGCTGCAGCTTCTGCATCTGCTTGAACTGCTCCACGGACAGCCCCTGCTTCAGAGCGGCTTCTTCGAAAAAGGAATTGTCCTCCTCAATGGCCTTGGCCAGCGCCTCCGGGTCTCCGCCGGATACCCCGTATTTCTGCCCCAGGATATCCAGCAGCGGCTGCAGCTTCTGGCTCTGTGCCTCCAGAGCCTTGGTCTCTTTAAAGCGCTTGTCAATAATAGCCTGCACCCGTTCGCCGAACAGATCCTTGTACTCTCCCCGGATCAGCTCGTCAAAAGCCGCTTTCTTTGCGTCCAGCGCGTCGGACGTCGTCTTTGTCCGGGGCTTCTCCGCCCCTCCTGCCTGCTCCCCGGCGTCAGGAGCAGCCTCCGGCTCCGGCTGCCTGCCGTAAACCACCTTTGGCGTTTCCGCCCGCTTGGTTCCCCGCCCAGCATCCCCGGCGTCGGGGAGCGCGGAACCGGTTCCATCGCCCGCTGCGGCTGCCGCACTGCTGTCAAACAGCCGCAAATCCAGATAAGTTTCCATGCTTTTTCCTCCATACAGGACCTTTTCGCTCCGCCGCCCCGTCCAGAAAGGCGGCCTCTCAGCCTTTACTTTTACCATACCACAAATCAAAAAAGGTTTCTCCCCTGTTTTCCGTTTCCAAAATTATTTTGAAAAAGTCTTGACATTATGTGATATATCGCATATACTAAGCAGAGAGGGGTATAAAGGGAGTGTTTTTTTGCCGCAGTTTGAAATTGACATGTTCCACCAGGAGAATGGTGATTGCCCGGTAAAGGATTTTTTGGATTCTCTGGACAAGAAAATGCGGGCAAAGCTCTTAAAGGAGCTGGAAACCTTGGAAGAATACGGAAGCGCCCTGCGGGAACCCTATTCCAAGGCTTTGGATGACGGAATTTTTGAATTGCGCACCAAACAGGGAACAAACATCACCCGCGTTTTGTATTTCTTTTTCGTCGGCAAAAGGATCATCCTGACCAATGGATTTGTCAAAAAGACCGACAAAACGCCGCAGAGAGAAATCCGGCTTGCCAAACAATACCGCAGTGAATACCTGCAAAGGAAAGGGGAACCATCATGAGCGATTTTCGTGATTATTTGAACGAACAGTTGAAAGACCCGGAATTCCGGGCAGAATGGGACGCTCTGGAGCCGGAGTTTCAGATCGTCCGGGCTATGATCGATGCCCGGAAAAAAAAACACCTGTCTCAAAAGGAGCTGTCCAATCTCACCGGCATCTCCCAGGCGGACATCAGCCGGCTGGAAAACGGCAACGCCAATCCCTCCATCCGGACGCTCCAGCGTCTGGCCGCCGGAATGGGAATGCGGGTCAAAATCGAATTTCAGCCGATACAAAGCGGAAACTGAGAAAAGCGGAGGGTCGCATTCGACCTTCCGCTTTTTCACTCTGCTCCTATCTTCCGTTTCCCTCAACCCACACATTCTCCGGATACTTCTCCTCCAGCATCCGGAACCCGCACAGAATCACGCGAAACGCATCGGAAAGCCCATCCGGCACAAAAACCCGCGCCTCTCCGCTCCGGCATCGCTCCACATACTCCTCCATTCCCAGCTCCCGGAGCCGTCCGGCCAGCGCAAAAAACAGCATGGAAGCCGCCGCGCATACAATATCCTGGCCGCCGCAATATTCCGCGTGCCCCTCCATGGACAGCTCCCAGCCGCGCTCTTTCCTCCGCACAGTGATTTGGATCATCTTGGCACCGCCGCTCCTGCCGCTTTTACACGGGCCTTCCCGGCCGTGCTGGAAAGGGATTCCCGCCCCACGGCGTCCATGGCGGCCTCCGTCCCATCTGCGCTGGATGCGGCAGGGCGTCCGATCTCCGGCCCGGCCCCTGCAAGCTCCCCGGAAACGGATGTCCCGTTCTGGGCGTCGATGATCAGCGCCATCTTCTGCATCTGCGCCTGCATCTGCTGGACCATCTGCAAAAGGGTTCCGTTCTGCGTAATCTTCTGCCGTACCATCTCTTTTCCCTCAAAGTCCATCAGTTCCACCGCGCAGAGCGCCTGGTCGCTTAACTGCGGGTTGAAAAAGCCCATGGAAAACAGCTCCTTTGCCAGCTCGTTCTGGGCAATGGTGTTAAAGGGCGAGGCCTTCTGCGAGACCACCTCAATGTCGAACACCGGCCTCCGGAACCCGGTGTCCACTCCAAATACGCCTTCCTGCCGGACAGGCCGCAGCCGCCGGTTGTCAAACAGCGCGAACTGCTCCACTCCCTGGCCTCCCATGATCCGGAAGGACCGCGGCTCGTCGTAAAACTGCCGGATCAGCTCGATGCACAGGGTCACCATGTCGGAAAACGCCTCGTATCCGTCATCGATCATGTTCCGTGACAGCTTGCCCCCCGCCTCCTGCAGCGCCGCAATGGCCGACGCGGCCGTGACGCCGGACGCCGTGGAGCCCTGGGAAAAGTCCCGGTTTCCGGAAGTCTCCTTGAGCTCGTCGATCTTCATCTGCAAAACGTTGAGCGCCGCCCCGGATACCGGTTCCACCGTGATCTGCTTTAAGTTTTCATCGTCCAGCCGCGTCCCCGCCACATGGACGAAATCCTTGGACAAGTCCCCGAATTCCTCCTCATTGACGGAGGCCGTGTCCTTGACAAAGAACCGGGGCCGCGCCCCCACCAGGGTATTTTTGAGGATCGCCCCGCCCAGCCGGTCAATATATCCCTGGGCGTCCCGCATGATGTCAATGTACCCGAAGCCCGCCGGCGTCCCCTCTTCCAGAAACAGGGTATCGAATACCACCGGGTACTCCCCGTGGTCGTAAAAGCCCCGTTCCTGATACTGGGGCTCGTTCTCCGATGCGAACAGCACCGTGTCCCCCACAAATTTCACATAGTGCAGGAGCTTCCCTCCTCCCGGACGTTCGACCTTGTAGTACCAGTCCACCACCACCGTCTTGTCCGTGGTGTCCACCGTGTCGTCGTAGATGTATTTGGCCACATCGATGACGTCGCCGCCCAGCCGGTCCTTCAGCGCCGGATACCGGCTCCGCAGCACCTCGTTGTCGGTAAGCTCCACAGAAAACAGGTTCCGGCTCTGCTGGATGTCGGAGATTCCCGGCTCCCAGAACAGGTTCAGGAGGTCCAGCTTCCGAATGTCGATGTCCCCCAGCCCATTTTCCAGCCGGGGATTCCAGTATACTCCATAGACCCCGGTCCCGGCCTTCAGCTTGTACCACCAGACGTCGGAATACACCTGCTCGAAACCGCTGCGCTCCAGCACCACAGGAAGTATCGCGGACAGCATCTTTGCGTCCTCCCGGTCTCCTTCCTCCCGGGGCAGGACGTTGGGCTTGGGGAAGGAGTCCATGGCGTCGGCGTGCTTGTTGGCAATGGAGTTAAAAAGCCACGCACTGGCCGGTTCCGGACCGCCGGGAGCCTTCCCTTCCTTCCGCAGCTGGGCCCAGTGGAGCATCTTGAACCACTGCTCATTCTCAATGATCCGCCGCTCCAGATTGGCCTTGCCCTCCTTGTACTTTTGCAGTGTCATGGCCGCCTGGCGCACCTCTTCTTCCCCGATCACCGCTCTTGGAACCATTTTCGCCGCGCCGGAGGGAGCTTTTTCAGCAGTTCCCCCGCCTTCCCCGGCCGGCAAAGGCTCCGCTTCCTGTCCGGCTTCCAATTCCTCTCCCCGCTTCTTTTTCCAGTCCATCTTCATCCTCCTCAAATCCTCAAAAACCGTTCTTCCTGTCTGTCCTTCCACAGGTCCAGCGGATCCTCCGCCGGTGGCTGCGGTTTCACGTTTGCCCTGGGCGCAATGGGATTTTCCATCAGCACATAGCGGCACTCGTCGTAGATGTGATCCTCCATGTCGGTGTTGATGTCCTCCACGTGCACCTCGTCGTACACCAGCGCGGGGATGGTCCGGATGAAGTGCCTGCAGGTGGAAAAGACCTGCAGCATGGGCCTCCCCTCCCCGTCAAAGGCCAGACGGTAGTGGAACTGCATCTTTCCCGGAATCCGGGTGTTGTCGCCGCCGTCCCAGCTCACCCCTTTCCGCTCCATCATCGCCGCCACGGATTCCCCCCGGCTCTCGTCGAAGATGGAGGGGTCCGCGATGCCGGTGATCCGCCGCCCGCGGAGCATGGGGTCGTTTTTCTCCGCATCGCGGATTTCCTCCGCGATCCGCGTGGGATCCCACTTGACCCCCTGGTTCGGCGTCCCGGTGCAGCCGTACAGCTCCTTGATCCGAAAAATCCGCCCGTCGTGATCCACCGCGTACCACCCCACGGAAAAGGGCCTGGCATAGCCAAAGTCGAACCCCCGGTAAATCCTCCAGTCCTCCGGAATGGGAAACGGCTCCACCACATGGGTCCACCTCTGATCCTGAAAATGGGCCGGATCGCTGCGCCATTCGGAGAACACCTGCCCCGAAAAGCTGTCCCAGTCCCCGTAAAGCAGCGCCCTCCGCTCCGCCTCCGGCAGCATGGCCAGGCTCGCCAGATACTCCGGGCTGTTCTGCAAAAGCGCCTGATTGTCAAAGACCGTGCTGGGAACAAAGACCCGCCGCCGCTCCATCCGGATCGTCTTCCCGTCCGGCCCCGCGACCTCCATCTGTTCCGCAATGGGCGTCATGGGCGGCGCCGGCGTAATGAACCGGTCCTTGACCCACCCGTGCCCCACTCCCCCGGGGTTGGTCGACGCCCGCATATAGACAATGGTTCCCGGCCCGGATGGCCGGTTCCGGGAAAACAGATAGCTGTATTCCTCCCAGGTGAAATGGGTCAGCTCATCAAATCCGATGTAGTCGTACCGCTTGCCTTGATAGTTGATCCGATCCTTTGTGTGCTGCATAGAGCCAAAATACACCTTTGCCCCGCTGGGGAAGGTCCAGCAGTGCCCGGTGCCGTTGTACCGCGCCCCTGGAAACGCCGCCCCGTAAAGTTCCCGGCTCCGGTCGATCAGCTCCGAAAGCTGGGGATAGGTCTTTCTGAGGATCAGCCCCCGGTAGTGGGGGATCTGTACCTGGCGCAGCGCCTCCATGAGCAGCGCGTCAGACTTTCCGCCCCCGGCCGCCCCGCCATAGAGCACCTCATACTCCGTCCGCGCCATGAACGCCGCCTGCCTCGGCTGCGGATGCCACAAAACCTTAGCCATCGTTATCGCCACCCTCTCTGGGGGCCAGCACGATCACGCCGCCGCTGTCCTCCTCTGGTTCCGCCTTGTCCTCTCCGATGATGCGCAGCACCTCCCGAAGGGCAGATACGTCCCCTTCCTGTGCCGCCCGGACAGCCCCCGCGATCATCAGCATCATGTTGTCCACATCCTCCGGATCCACCCCTTCCCGGGCCAGCTTGTTCCACTTCCGAAGGTCTGCCACCGGCAGGGAAAGATAAATCTCCGCACATTCCCGGGCGGTCTTCCGGGCCCGCCTGGCCTTCTGCGCCGCGATTCCGCCCTTTTGCTGAATCTTCTTTGCCTCTTCTCTGCTGCGCTTATTCAGCGGAATCAGATTCTGTTCGTTGGCCATCTCCTCCTGTCACCGCCTTCTCTCTTTATCCTACCGCATTTCCATATTTTTTTCTCCCCAAAGAAAAGCGGCCCGGTTCCCCGCGCCGCGCCGCTTTATCTCTCTGTCCAAATTTTCAGGGTATCTCCGTCTTCCGTCAGAGCTGACCGCAGTCTGGACCCATCTGCCTTCAAAATTTCCTTTCGAGGAAGCGCGACGCCTTCTCCGACCAGCACAGCCAACACAGCCCGCAGGGTCCGAAGCTCTCCCTCCGCTTCCCTTAACGCCTGGGCATACCGCACCCGGTTCTCCCGCAGATACCGCAGTTCCTTCTCCATCCCTGCCGCCTGCCGTTCAGCCTTCCGCAGCCGTTTTGCCAGTGTCTTGCTCATACTTTCCTCCTATCATCCGGGCGTAGGGGCAGCGTTCATACTGAAAGCTGCCGCAGTACGCCGCAAACCATCGTCTCCGATTCTCCTCCATGGGGAAGCAAACGCCGGTGTATGCCCCATTTTCCATGCCTTCGCAGCAGATTTCCAGCCGCTTCTCCCGTACAAAAAACGGGCAGACGGCAGGCGTTCGATTTGGCATTCTTCCCCACTCCTTTTACAGATTCTCCCCAATTTCAAAAAACTTCACCGGCTTGTGCTCCGGATCGGTGTCCTTCCGTGTACACTTTCCCGCCGGACATCCTCTCTGTTCTCCGGTAAAAAGAATGTATCCGTAATGCCAGTAGCCAGAAATCCAAGTCCGGTAGATACAGCCCGTGCAGGATTTGCGGTGATACCGTGACCGCCCAAAGCGCTGATCATCCATAAAACTTGTCTCCTATCTTTCCCTCGCCCCAACAACCACCAGCACCGCGCACAAAGCCGCCATAGCCCAGAAAGCGATTGTCCGCCCATAGATCGACCACACGCCCAGGGTGAAGAAGCCGAGGACGAAGGAGAGCAGCAGGATCAGGGCGATGCAGCAGAGGATACGGATGATATGTTTAAGCATCCTTCTCGCTCCTCACTTCTATGTAAGCGTTCATCACGTCATCCACACCCTTCCGGTAGGCCTCACAGCGGATTTCAGCGGTTTCCTTTTCCTGCTCCATGCGGATGTCTGCCGCGTCTTTCAGCGCGTCCGCTTTGGCCTTAAAGGCGATGTCTTTGTCAGTCATGGCTATCCTCCCTCTTATATTTCCGATGAGGCACCTTTTCAGCAAGTGTATTTTCCCATTCTTCATATTCTGTATAATCATCTCTGCTCGTTTCAAGCGCATCCTCCGCTGATTCTGCTTCGATGATATAATACCCTTCATAATGAACCTTATATTTCATTAATCTGAACCCCCAAAATCCATCTTTGCCCCGCAGTTGGGGCAATATAGACTTAAAAATTCAAAATGATCTTTATTAAACCGAGGATAGTGTCCACAGCTTGAACACTCACAGCACATGCTCACATCGTTTTGTTTTAGAAGCCATTCACCATGCACCACAGGTGCAACATCGGTTGCGGGAATAGAATTGTTATATCTCCTGTTCCATGATTCTTGCGCTTCTCTGTATTCGGAATCATTTTTATGCATTTTTGCGCTGTACAGTACCCGGTTTGAACGCGAATCACAATTTGTGCATCGCACATAGACAGCATCGCACCAACTGCCTTTTGTTTTTATTGCGGTTCTTACAAATTCAGCTTTACCGCCACAAAAAGGGCACGGTTTCAGTTCATCCATTGTCATTCCTCCTTCAGCCCGCGCCACGCCCATTTGTTCCCGTCGTTGCAGTCTTTGCAGTAACATTCGACGTGGCATACATTGCACATTGGAATCTCTCCGCATTCAGCCATATCAGCATAGTGAGCGCAGTTTTCACACCATGCTCCGGCTTTTAAATCATTGATCGCCGCATCCCGTTCCGCCTTCACGCGGTCCAGTTCTTCCCGCATGGATTCCAGTGCGGAGGCAGAATCCAGCAAGGTATCCGCTGCAAATACAAATTCCGTATCCTTTGCAAGCCACAGCAACGCCTTGACCAGCTCTTTTACTTCCATGCTAAACCTCCTCGTAGCAGTCTTTCATGCTCCGATTTCTCTGGCAGCAGGAGCATTTCTGGTGTCGATCCTTCCAGCGGCAAGTCTCACATCCACCAATTTCCAGATAATCGAATATGCATGGATTGTATACATCCAACTCCAACATCTGCTGAATATTCAACAATGCATTATCCATGTACGGAGAGATACGCTGGTTCATTCTCGCTTTACGCAGCCACTCGATCATGTGATCAAAATTTACATACAGCCCCATGTCAATCCTCCCTTATCCACCTCGTCACCAGCCTGGGCATGACCTTCTTCCGGCCCTGCAGCAGCTTGTTCACATAGTTCTCGCTCCGCCCCATGGCTTTTGCGATCTGGACCTTCGCGTATCCGTCCAGCAGGGCTTCCCATGCGAATTCCCGATAGTCCGGCACATTCTCCGGCATCACCAGAGGCGGCAGTTCGTATGGATAGCCGCTTTTCATGACCTGATACATCACGATATCCTGGCTGACGCCGAGGGCCTCGCCGATCTCCTGCCAGGTGTATCCCTGCCTGTGCTTGTCCGCAGACCACCGCAGTTCTGCGTCTGAAAGCTTCAAGGCTATCCCTCCCAGCCGTCCGGTCTGTTTATCGATTCCACAATCCCCAAAGCCTTAATGGCTTCTTCATAAGCCCCTATTTTGGTCTTGATATCCCGGACTTCCTTCTCGTTGTTCCGCCTGCCCGCATGATACAGGGCGTAATCCAGCTTTTTCAGCTGCTTTTCAAAATATTTCATATGCGGATTCATTCTACCATCCCTTTCAGCTTGTCCGCCATGGTGTTGTCAGCCTTGTCATCCGCCCATTACCTCCGTCAGCCCCAGCAACTCCTCACAAAGCGTCCGGGCCTGCTGAACCGTCAGCCGAAGCAGCGGCCCTTCTCCGGTCAGCGCCAGCGCCCTTCCTGAAGGCGCGACGGCTATCTTGTCCCTGCACGAGTCATAGAGGTAATGGACGCCGGGCACTTCGCTTTCTGCGATCAGGATGTCCGGGAAATGGTCTGCAAGCTTCATGAGATGCTTCTGCGTCATACCGCGCCCTCCTTTTTTCTGTCCACATAAGTCACGGCTACTGCATACGCCTGCCAGATGTCCTTGTAAAACCCGTAAAACCACCCCGGCGCAGCTTTTATGCCCTTGCCCTTGTTGGGCACTCCATACGCAAACCGGTCAACCAATGCCTGCCTGATATTTGCGTCGCCCGCCTTAACCGTCCCGCAAAGGCGCAGTTTTTCCTCCCGCCGGTAAAGGAAGGACCGTTCCCTTCCCGGAAACGCCTCCCAAAAACGCCCGATCCAGAACACGGTCTCAAACACTTCTTTTCCAACTGCCATTCCAAAGCTTTCCACCATCTCGCAGACCAGTTCATCCCCGCACAGGTTCCGCACTTTATCCAGCAGTTCTTCGTTTGCCAGCTTTCCGAACTCCACGGGCCGGTAATCTTCATCTATCCGCACATAGGCGGATGCAAAGGTCCCCGGATCAATCGCCAGAATCATTTCTGTTACCCTCCGGAAGCTTCGGGATCACAAACCCCCTCCGCTCAAACTCTTCGATGTCATAGGAGCGATGTTCCGCCTTTCCGGGCTTCCCGCCTGCCGGAAGGGCTGAAACATCCAGAATCCCCTGCTCCAGCTTATTTTGCAGAACCGTCCGCATATACGGCCACGGCATTGCCTTGCCTGCGGCAAGCTCCGCCGCCCAGCAGATCATCCCCCAGCTCATCCCCCTGCTGAAGAACTCCTGAATTCCCTCCACAGCCGCCTTATCCAGCGGCCCTGTCTTTTTTTCCACTTCTTCTATGATTTTGTGTGGAAAACCGGCCGGTTTTTCCGGTTGCCTGTACTCTACTCTACTCTTCTCTACTCTACTCTTCTCTACTCTACTCTGTTCATTATTCGGGCGATTATCTCCGTTAATCGGTCGATTTACTCCGTTAATCGGCCGATTAATAAAATTGTGCAGAATTACACTCTTCCCGGAGATGGCTTTCATTTCGCTTTCCGAAAGAAGCCAGACCGAAAAGTCCACGTCAACCGCTTTACGCTCTACCGTAGCGTTGTAATATTCCGCCTGTATGCGTTTGGTAGTCAGTATTTTGGATTTGAAGCGGTCGCCGCTGAATAGTTCACACGCCGCCAAATCCTCAACGATCCCCCTCACGGTTTCTGCACTGGGGCAGTACGCCCCCTGCAGGTATTCCAGGATGTTCCAGATCACATCGTCGTCATACACAAGATAGTATCCCTTGTCGGCATAAATGAGTTCCAGCAGCGCCAGATACACCACCGGCGCCGCCGGACCGTATTTCATTTTTACCTTCCGGAGCTTCCGGTCTTTTAGAAGCCCCAGGGAATACCGGAAATAATCGAGCCCCTGCTTTGTTGGGGCCGCCAACCCTATCCCTCCCGTTCTTCATCTTGACATTTCCGCCTGCAATTTTTTACCGTCCTGCTTCTCTTTCCCGTTCTTCATCCAAATAGGTCGCCCGCAGGTCTGCGATATGTAATTCCACGCACAGCGGCCACATCTCAAAAGCCCCGCTTCCGGTGAAGGAGCCGCCCTTCACCGAATCGTCAAACCCGCCCATATGCCACCGGATCGCCGCGGCCTCTTCGGTGCTCAGCCGGAGGAACCGCTCGATGAGCCATACACTCTTTTCTCCATGGCCGAACGGGAACTGGTCCTCCACCTGGTAAAACGGGACCTTCTCCCACTTCCCGGTCTCCTCGTTCTTCACGTTCCGGGCGGATACCTTGTAGAAGTTCACCTTGCAGAGATCGTGGAGCAGCCCGCAGACCGCAAGCGTCTCCGCTGTATAGCCCTGCACCGCGCAGCCCCCGGAAAGCCTCCGGTAAACGTTCAGGCTGTGTTCGCACAGCCCGCCCTCATAGGCCCCGTGGAACCGGGTGGAGGCCGGAGCCTTGAAAAAGTCCGTGCCCTCCAGCCAGGAAAGCAGCTGCTCCGCCCCCTTCCGGGAAATGCTTTCCCGGAAAATCCGCTTGAATTCTTCTTCCATGCCTTCTCCTTAAAACGGGATGTCTGATTCGTCAAAATCGGTAACGTCCACTTCCGCATCCACTTTGACGGGCCTGTCCTCCCGGTTGTAGTCCTATGCGGATACGCTGGCCGCATGGGACATCCCCGCCGCAAAGTACGCCGCCACAGCCTTTTCTTCCTCCGGAAGCGCCCCGGCCAGCTTGAACCTGACCACGGAATACTTTTGCCCCGCCTGGTTGACCTCGCTGGCCAGTGAAAATTCCGTCACAACGTCCTGGGGCTTCATCCGCCGCACCGACAGCGTGTTCAGGCAGTAGGTCTGAAAGGATTTCAGGCTCGTGGGCGGAAGGGTCAGCACCACCGGCACCGGAAGCTCCTCCGTCATGATGTACAGCTTGTGCATGTTCTTGCAGGCCTTGCCCCGCCCGTTTTTGGCCGTCCCGTAAAGGTTCCGCGGGCACCCGGCGCATTTCAGCCACTCCCCGGTGGAGGAGTCGAATCCATCCGTCCCGTTGACGCTGGAGCAGATGGGCGGCGTGTTTCCGGAGGTGTCTTCGTCAAAATATGCGTTGCACTTGTGGCTGTGAAAGATGACTCCCCGGAAGCTGGGGACCGATGTGTCCATCTCCTCATCCCCGGTGAGGATGTCAAAGGCTTTTCCGCCCCCGGCCGGCGTCTTGGCCCGATAAGCCAGGCTCCCGCCCACCTCCTTCTGAGTCTCCAGAATGCTCTCATACACCTCTTTGACCGCGCCCAGATGGTATTCCACCGGCGCCACCGCCGCCTGACGGCCAAGAATTGCCAGCCCCATTTCACTCATACCCATAAAAACCCGTCTCCTTCCGTTTCTTCAGGACTTCCGCCCAGAACGCGGATTCCCGTTCGATCAATACTTTGATAAACTCCTCGTCCCGCGGCACCTCATACACCACATGACGAAAGTTTAGGACGATTGCTGACAGATACCACTTTTCCCATCCCGTCACCGCCAGATAGTGCTGAATCTGCACGAAGTATTCCGGCGGATAGGTCTCCTCTGTGAACTTTTTATCGTGAAAGGCTGACGTGGTCTTGCACTCCAGCCCCCAGTCATGCCCCACGATCTTCCGGTCGATGTTCCCCACCATGAAGGGGTGTTCCGGGTGGACAAAGTGCCGCCGGTCGGTCCGCACCCGCAGCCCCGTGGCCTCGGTGAACAGCTTCGCGCAGAACGGCTCCAGCTCATGGCCGATCCGGCAGCAGAGCCGTTCCTCCCCTTCGTCCTCAATGGGGTATACCTTGTCCGCCAGCACGTCCTCCGGCCGCTTCCATTTGTGCGCCGGCTCGTCCAGCATCAGCGCCGCGGCGTCGCTCCCGCCGATCCCCTTCTGCCGCTCCCTCAGCCAGGAGAGCCGCGCCCGGCCCGTCATGATGCGTTCTCCCGGAGCCACCGGCTCCAGTCCTCCCGGTTCTCCCGCACATAGTCCCGCAGCGTGGCGCGGATGTAGGTCCGGTCATATTCGCTGCCCTCCAAATATTCCAGGCAGAACCGGTCGAACAGATACCCGCACAGCTTCGCCTGCATGTCCCGGCTCCACTCCCGGGCGTGTATGTAGTCCGCCTGATACCACCAGTCCAGAAACCCCGGCAGGTCCTCCATCAGAAACCCGGTGTATTCTTCAAATTCCCGGGGCTTGTCCCGGCACTTTAAGCATACACCATATCCCTCTTCGATTTCTCCCCTGTCGGCCAGGTTCCCGCACACCGGGCAGAGAACCTTTTCCGGCTCCGGCGCGTTGGGACAACCCGCCAAATGCGGGAAATTTTGGCAATATTCGCACATTGACTTTTCCTCCCGTTCGTGTTATCCTTTAGTTGGATATTTTTCTTGGCCGCCTTGCTCGAGTTGCACCTCAGCAGGGCGTTTCTTTTTGCCTTCTTCCTCG
>ERZ772893.2721-NODE-2721-length-13651-cov-3.694175_pt1 | contig 13651 bp, 9 predicted proteins | sample MGYA00511482_ERZ772893 | MGnify/ENA primary metagenome ERZ772893 (study PRJEB29015, sample SAMEA2737687) | human gut metagenome | biome: human gut; feature: human-associated habitat; material: faeces | place: China | collected 2012 ...
CCTGTGACAAAAATGTTCGCGCCCGCCGCACGCATCATGCGTGCGTTTTCGAGGCTCACGTTGCCGTCGCATTCAATGTCGATGTGCTGATAGCCACGCTCGTCCAGCATTTTGCGCGTCGCTTCGATCTTCTGCTTGGCGCAGGAAACCAGCTTCTGCCCTGCAAAGCCCGGATTCACGGTCATCAGCAGCACGCCGTCAATGTCGTCCAGCAGACAGTCCAGCGCTTGGATCGGCGTGCCGGGGTTCAGCGCGACCATGGGCTTTGCACCCATTTTGCGAATGGCTTGCAGCGAACGCAGAATGTGATATCCGGCCTCGTAGTGAACGGATACGTAGTCGCCCGGGCCGATGGGGAACCATTCCAGCTTCTGCTCGGGGTCGGCGATCATCAGGTGAATATCCAGCGGAATATCCGATTCCCGCTTTAGGAAACGGCAGAAGTCCGTGCCCAGCGTGTAGTTGGGGACGAAGGTGCCGTCCATAATGTCCACATGCAGATATTCGATGCCATGCTCCTTCATGGTGGCCAGCTGCTCGCGGATATTGCCGAAGTCCGCGCACATAATCGAGGGTGAAATCATGCTCTCGCTCCCTTTCTCTTTTGAAAAGCGTCCTCCCCGCTTCCGTGCGAAGGAGGACGCTTTCATTTTACCCCTTTACCGCACCAGCGGCAATACCCTTAACAATGTGCTTCTGCATCACAATGTAAAAAATTACGATTGGCAGGGTGGAAACAACGAAGCCCGCGAGGATCAGGTTCCATTGGTTGCTGTAGGTGCCGTAGAAATACTGCTGAGACACCGGCAGGGTCATGGGCTTCTTCGTGCCGTAGACGAGGAAAGCCACCAGATATTCGCCCCAGACCCACAGCGCGTTCAGCACGGCGATGGTCGCCAGCACCGGCTTCATCAGCGGTAGCACAATGCTGAAGAACATCCGCGGGCGGCTGCATCCGTCGATGATGGCTGCTTCCTCGATCTCGATGGACATGCCCGTGGCATAGCTGCGGGCGAGGAAGATGGGTACGGGCATACCCATGGCGATATACACCAGCGCAAGGCCGATGAGGTTGCCCGTCAGGCCGATCTGGCGCACGACGATAATCATCGCGACCATGTAAACCTGAAAGGGCACGAACAGGGTGGACATAATGGCCAGATTCAGGCCGGTGGAAAGCTTGGACTTCCACCGGGCCAGCGCGTAGCCCGCCATAGCGGCAACCAGACAGGTGAGGCTCGTCACGACCACGACCATGCCTACGCTGGTCAGGAAGGAGGAAACAAAGTAATCGTCCTCCAGAATCCGGGCGTAGTTTTCCAGATTCAGAAACGTGGGCAGCGTCGTAGCGGAGACGGAAATTTCGCCCTTCGTCTTAAAGGAGTTCAGCACGACGAAGTACAGCGGCGCGAGGAAGATAACAGCCATGATCCAGACCAGCACGGTCTGCACCGCGTGACCGACGCGGGCGGGATGCGTCTTTGCAACAGGCTTCGTGCTCATTGAATCTTCTCCTCCTTTTTGCGCATCATGATGTTCAAAATCAGCGAGATGGAGGCAATCAGCACAAACAGGATGGTGGACTGCGCTGTGGCGTAGCCTGTGCGGCTGGCGTTGAAGGCAGTGTTGTAAATCTTCAACACCATCGTCATGGCGGCGCCTGCGGGGCCGCCCGTGCCGCCTACCATGGTGTAGGGGATCTCATAAACCTTCATGTTCGCGGCGAAGGCGAGGATAAGGCAGGTATAAATCGTTGGCGAGATCAGCGGCAGCTTGATTCGGAAGAGGATCTGCATGGGATTTGCGCCGTCAATGCGCGCCGCCTCCAAAAGATCCTCGGAGACGCTTTGCAGCGCGGCGATGTAGATGACCATATAATAGCCTGTGCAGTTCCAGATGCCGGTGACGGTCAACGCATAGATCGCCGTTTTGGGATTGCCCAGCACGGCGGTGGATTGCATTCCCAGGGAGGTGAGCAGGCTGGGCAGCGCGTTGGTATACACGAAGCGCCACACATAGCCGACCACCAGCAGACTCATGATATTCGGGATAAAGAAGAACGCACGCAGCACGTTGCGTCCGCGAATGGGGCCATCCAAAATCAGCGCCAGGATCAGCGCCAGCACGTTGCTTCCCAGCACGACGATAATTGCGTAAATAAAGGTCGTCGAGATCGTCTTGGTGAAGCTCTTATCGCCCAGCGCCTCGACGTAGTTGCTCAGGCCGATCCAGTTGCTGGAGGGGCTGATGCCGTAGGCGTCGGTAAAGGACAGCACAAGGCTTTGGATCACAGGCACCACAAAGAACACGGCCAGCAGCAGCATCGCTGGCAGCAGCATACAGAAATAAAAGAGCCCATCGCGTTTTGCGCGGTTCATGTACGTCACATTCCTTCCGTGGGGAAGCGGCATTCAGCCAGCCGCCAGTCAATTGCTTCAGCGAGGTTTTGTCAGGGGGAAGCACGTGGAAAAAACAGCGGGACAGTTTTGGAAAAGGCCCGAACAGGAGAGATGATCTCCTGTCCGGGCCCATGTTCTCACAGGAGGCGGGACTTAGTTTGCAGCCTTTTCAGCTTCCAGCGCCTTATCCCAGAAGGTATCCAGCTCCTTGGCCAGATCGTCATAGGTGGCGGTGCCCAGCATCACGGTGCTGAACTGCTCCCACAGCTTGTCGGTGAAGATAGTGCGCAGCACGCGGTCGCCGTAGGGGGTGAACTTGTTGTTGCTCAGGTAGTAGTTGATGTCGGAGGCGATGGGATCCCAGTCCACCTCAACGCCCTTCACGGCGGAGGACACAGCGACCTTCTCGCTCCAGATGGTGCCGGCTTCCTGGGTGGTCATGTAGTCCATGAACTTCAGCGCCCAGTCAACATGCTTGGAATCCTTCATGACACTCATGGAGGTGTCGGGGAAAGCCAGCAGCTTCGCGTCGTCGGCGTTGTCAGTCACGGGGATGGCGCAGATGCCGATGTTCGCGTCCTTGTTGGCGGAGCGGATGGCGCTCAGCGCCCAAGAGCCCTGGATGTAGAACGCGGCGTTGCCGGTCGCCAGGCAGGCGGCGGACTGGTCATAGTCCATGTTGAAGGTGTTGTTCGCATCCGCATAGCCGTAGACGATCTCGGTCAGCAGATCGAAGGCCTTGCGCCACTCAGCGCTGGTCGCAAAGCTCACTTCGCCCGCGTCACGCTTGGCGGACCAGGTGGGATCCTGCGCATACACGGTCTGGGCAAACAGGCCGATCAGGCCGATGTAGGGCACGGACAGGTCGAGGCATCCGGTGGCGAAGGGGGTCACGCCCTTCGCCTTCAGGGCTTCGCAGGCCGCGCGCAGCTCTTCCAGCGTGGTGGGCAGGGCCACATCATTGGCGGCCAGCACATCCTTGTTGTAGAACATGCCGATATAGCCGTTGTCGATGGGCATGGCGTAGGTGCCCTCGCTGTAGATGGCGTTGGCGCCCGCCACGGTCTCGGAGTTCAGGTTGTTCAGGAACTCCTGACCGGTCAGGTCATACAGATAAGAAGCGTCGATCTCCTTCATCCAGGTCACGATGTCGGGCACATCACCGGAGGCAATGCGGGCCCGCAGGGTGGTCTTCAGCTCGTCGGAGGTCATGGACTGCATTTCGAAGTTGACGTTCGGATACTGCTTGGAGAAGTTCTCGAACATCTCGTTGAAGGCTTCCTGAGGCGCGGACTCATTCTTCAGGGACAGAATGGTCAGGGTCACGGGCTCATCCGTGGTCTCGGCGGTGGCGCTGAAGGCAACCATTGTCAGCATCATCGACAGAGCCAGCACAAGAGAAACAAGCTTTTTCATCATTGGAAAGCTCCTTTCATTAGTACCGCTAAGGGGATTCTATTTCATGCACGCGGCCGGCCCGGCCGAAGTCGGCCGTGTGCATCAAATCAAACTGAGCGCAAGCTTAGGCCTGCTGAACAAATGCTCGAAAACCAGATAGCAGCCGCCCAGTGCGTACTGCTCCTCCGGCAGCCGCCCAACGCGCAGCTGCACATCAACTTGAAGACTGTCGGGGATGTAGCTGTGCAGCGCATCCCGCGTGGCCTTCATGAATACGGCGCTTTCCTTTTCGGGAAGTCCGCCGACAATCACATGCGGTATCTCGTAGGTCTTCACAAGGTTAGCCAGCGCAACGCCGAAGTAGAACCCGGCGTCCTGCAAAACCTGCTTGGCGACGTCGTCGCTCGTGTCAGCCCGGCGCAGCATCTCGTCAAAGGAGAGCTGCCGTCCCGTCAGGGCTTCATACCGGCCCACCGTCGCAAGCTGTCCCACGTAGGTTTCCAGACAGCCGCGGCTGCCGCAGCAGCACTCGGGGCCGGTGGGGTTCATGGTCGTGTGGCCGATGAAGCCCGCGTTGCCCTTCTCGCCGCGCATGGGCTTGTTGTGCTGGTAGGCGATGCTGCCGATGCCCGAACGAATGGCGACATAGATGAAGTCCGTCAAGTCGTCCGGCAGGTACAGCCGCTTTTCCACCAAGCCCAGCAGGTGAACGTCATTGCGGATATAGGCCGGGATGCCCAGCTCCCGCTCCAAGTCCTCCTTCAAGGGAACATTGAACCAGGAGTTGATACGCTCGATGGTCAGCGATACGCCCCGTGCGGAGTCGATCACGCCCGAAACGCCGATGCCCACGCCGTCCAGCAGGGACGCGTCCACGCCGGAGGCAGCAATGAAGTCGTGCAGCTCCCGGTAGAAATCCCGCAGCAGCTCGTCCTTCTCGATCGCCTTGTCGTAGACGACCTTGCGGCTGCTGTGAATTTCGCCCTTCAGATTGGCGATGACCATCCGCACCGCGGGAAACTCGAAGTCAATGCCAAGGGCAAGATGCTTGCTGCCGTTCAGGGTCAGCAGCGCGGCGGAACGACCGCCGTTGGATTCGGAAAAGCCGTCCTTGATGACGATCTCGTCCTCCTCCAGCTCTCGCAGGATATTCAGCACCGTTGGTCGGCTGAGTCCGGTGTTCTTGACGATGTCCTCCGTTGCGAGGGGAGACAGCGTCATAATGCATTGCAGCACCAGGTACTTGTTCGCTTCCTTGAGAACGCGGATGCTGTTGCCCTTGAATTCTCTGGTCGTCTGGCCCATGGTTAACCCTCATTTCGCGTATATTATAACAGCGGCTTTTACTTTTGTAAATACGTTTTCAAAAAGTTTTTTCTAAAAAGTTTTTCTGAACGTGTTGATTTGTTGGATGCAGTCCTGTATAATTTAGAGCAGGTCATTTCGCCCGCCGGGATCATCCCTGCGCGGGCTCGGGAGAAAGGAGCTTCTGCGAATGAGTCTGCTGCAAAAGATAGAGGAGCTGTCCCGTCAGATGGTGCGGGGCTGCACGAAGGTCACGCCCGGCGGGGTCACGCTGTTCACGCCGGACGGCGTAGCCAGCTATGACGCGCTGTGGCTGCGCGATTTTTCTTATATGGTGGAATATGCCCCTGAAACTGTGGAAGCCGAGGAGATCATCGGCTGCGTCAACTTCGCCATCGGCGGCCGCCGGGAGGACGGCTGGATGCCCGACCGCATTTACGCCGACGGGCTGGCTGTCTATGCCGCCGGCGAGGTGGGCAAGCCTGTGGGCGAGGCGAACCTCGACAACACGCCCTTCCTCGTTTATATTGTATCAGATTTAATGAAAAAAATCGATCATGCGCAGGGGCAAAAGCTTTTTGCGCAATGGTATGACGCGCTGGCGCAGGGGTTGCTGGTGATCCCCACGGACGCGGACGGACTGGTGTATTCCGATCCTGCACGCCCCCATTCGCCTTATGGCTTTACGGACACCGTCGCCAAGACCGGCAGTCTGATGATGGAGTCCCTGCTGCTCTGGCGTGCGTGCCGCAAAATGGAGGCCATGTGCGCGGCGTTCGGCAAAGCGGACGACCGCTGGCGCGTGATGGCGGAGAAGATCGAGGCGCATATCGGCCGCCTGTACGATGCGGAAAGCGGCATGTTCCTTGCCGCCGATCACGACTGCCGTCAAATTGACATCTGGGGCAACGCCTATATGCTGTATATCGGCTTCCCGGCAGGAACTGCGCGGGAGACGATCCTGCATTATTTGAAGGAACATGTAGACGAGTACGTCTTTGCGGGGCAGATTCGTCATCTGCCCAAGGGACAGTATTGGGAGCGGCTGCTCATCGACGTGCCCCATGAGACGTATCAGAACGGCGCGTACTGGGCCACGGCTACGGGCTGGCTGGCATGGTGCCTGTATCAGGCCGACCCGGCGCTGGGGTTGAAGGTGCTGACGGAGGCGGGCGATTATCTGCTGAATGAGGGCTCCTTCGAGTGCGTCAACGCGGGCTATCAGAAGCTGCCCAGCTTCGTAGTCAGCGCCACGAACGTGCTGGGCGGTATGCGCCGTCTGGCGCAGGAGAGCCCGGAAGCTCGCACTGCTTTGGAGAAATAAAATTCCCCGTTCGATGGAGCAGGATACCGTTGGCAGCGATAAGGCTTGTACCCTGCGTATTCGGTGCAGCCGACACAGCCTTTCCATCGTATCGACTGGCTTTGCCGGTCGGGCGGGCGTTTTCGGCTTCAGCCGAAAACATTCCTACCTTTTTTCACGGCCGTCAGCTCTGATGACAGTGAAAATGCAAACTCGCAGAAGCGACAACGCCGCTTGTGCGATATGTTGGCTGGAGGTGTTCCCTCGGTGGATGATTCATCCTATTATCGTATTGGTATTGATATTGGCGGCACAAAGGTCAATATGGGCCTTGTACGTGAAAACGGCGAGGTGGTCGTGAACCGCGTGATCTCCTCGCAGGGTGCGCGGGAGACGGCAAGCTTTGCCGACCGCGTCTGCGCGGAATTGACGGCTATGCTGGATAGCGTTTCCGTGTCCATGGCGCGGGTGAAGCATATCGGTGTGGGCATTCCCGGCACGGCGGATTCCGCCCACGGGATCGTCGCATACAGCTGCAATCTTTTCGGTGAAAACGTGCCGCTGGGGCCGTTGCTTCAGGAGCGCCTAGGCCGGGATGTGGTGATCGTGCAGGACAGCTGGTCTGCCGCATGGGCCGAGCATCTTTTCGGCGCGGGGCAGGACTGCCGCAACATGATGTGCGTCACCATCGGCACGGGCATCGGCTGCGGCGTGCTGCTGGAAGGAAAAATTCTTTCCGGAGCCATGCACACCGCGGGAGAACTGGGACATACGCCCATTGTATGGCAGGGCCGTCCCTGCGGCTGCGGCCGCCGGGGCTGTCTGGAAGCCTACGCCAGCGGTACCGCCATTTGGGCGCAGGCTATGGAACGCTTTCCGGAAAAGCTGCGGGCGTTGCCGCAGCAGACGGAGAGCGTGTTCCGGCTGGCGCAGCAGGGGGACGCGGAGGCCTTGGAGCTGATCCGAGAGTGCGTGGACAAGCTGGCCTACGGCATCGCCATCGGGATGGATCTGCTGTCCGTGGATACGGTGATTATTTCCGGCGGTATCTGCTCCCAGAAGGAGCTGGTCATTGACCCGCTGCCCCAGAAGATTCTGCAATACGGCTATCCCGCTTGGGCGGCTACGCGCGCCATCCGCGTGCTTCCTGCGCGTCTGGGCTCCAACGCGCCCATGGTCGGCGCGGCGTTCCTGACGCTGGACGATATGCTGCTGGGATAAAGGAGGAGGCTTTTATATGCTGCTGTTTACCAAGCCGATCGCTCGTCCTGCGATTTGGGGCGGCACGCTTTTGCGGGAATACTTCCGCTATCCGGATTTCCCGGACGGCATCGGTCAAAGCTGGTCCTTCAGTGCGCAGGAGGGCGCAGACCAGAGCAACGTGCTTGTGGGCGGGCCCTATGACGGAAAAACGCTGCTGGAGGTTTGGCAGGAAGCGCCGGAGCTGTTCCGCAGCCGCTGGGAGCGCTTCCCGGTGATCATTTCGCTGGTTGCGCCGGTGGACGACCTCAGCCTGCAGATTCACCCCACGGCTGCGATTGCCGCACAGGCGGGCTATCCCACAGGCAAGAACGAGGCATGGTATTTCCTGGAAGCGAAGGAGGGCGCGTCCATCGTCTACGGTCAGCAGACGAAAAACGAGGCCGAGCTTCGGGCGAAGATCGCGGCGGATCAATGGCAGGACATTATTGAATATCTGCCGGTGCATCAGGGCGACTTCGTGTATCTGCCCGCAGGCATTGTCCATGCGCTGAAAAAAGGCAGTATCGTTTATGAGATTCAACAGGCCACGGACGTGACCTATCGTTTCTATGATTACCATCGCCGCGACGCGCAGGGCCACGAGCGGCCGCTGCAATTAGAAGAGGCCATTCGCTGCGTGGATTATTCCCTGACCCAGCAGGACGCGCATCCCGCGCCTGTGATTGCCGGGGATGAGACGGTACGTGTGACCACATTCATCCGCAATGACAGCTTCTGTGTTCGCCGCTATGACGTGAACGGCGAAAAGACGCTGCACTTTGATCATTACGAGCTGATGACCTGCACGGCGGGCGAGGGTACGTTGAACGGCACGCCTGTCCACATTGGCGAAAGCTGTCTGGTCACGGTGGATTCCGACGTGACCATGGCGGGGCATATGACGCTGATGACCACGGCGGAGGAATAGGAAAAAACAATAAGCGCCGGAGGGCAGCTTTCAGGGTGAAAGCGCTCTCCGGCGTTTTTGCGTCAGGGCAACAGCATTTAAGAATCATCCGAAAAGAATGCGCAGGAAAGCATCAGGGGCAAGGCAAGCCCAGTAACGCCGCTTCTGTAGGCTGACGCGCTTGCCAAACTCGCATTTCTACATAGTGCTAATGCAACATTCCGCAAAACATTCAAGTTCAGCGGGGATAAGTCTTTTCGTACACGATTGGCTTCTTCCCTAAAGATAACGTCAAGACACCAATACAGCTGATTTTCAATGCTCCAATGCTTGCGTACTGCATAGACAAATTGTTCTATCTCTGTTAAAATTGTAATGTAGTGTCTCCTGCAAATAGCCAAAGGCAGAGGAAAAACAAAGTTCAGAGGCCGTTTCATGGTAAAATAAGTGCAAAGGGAATCAAGGATTTAGGCGAAAAGCCTTGCACTTGTGCAGATAATACGATGACAAGGAGCGGAAACTGTGAAAAAAATTGATTTGAGCGGTATGTGGCAGGTTCGATTAGATGCATCGCAAACGTTACCGTTGCAGCTTGCAGGCAATATGTTGATGAAGTTGCCAGGAACGACCTCGGCTGCTGGGCTGGGCCCGGAAAATTGTGCACGGGAAACAGGTCACCTGACGGATACTCATCCTTTTGAAGGCAACGCATGGTTCGTGCGCACCTTTACAGCCAGGGGGTGGGAAGGACTGCAAGCCATGCTGACACTTGAACGCACACGCATGACTACTGTTTATATAGATGGGCAGCATCTTGGCTCCTGTAAGAGCTTGACCACTCCCCATCGCTATGTACTGCCTGCATTGGCAGATGGAGAGCATACGCTGAGCATCTGCGTATCCAACAAAGGTTATCCCACCAAAGGCGGACATTTGACTTCTCCGGACACACAATCTAACTGGAATGGCATTACAGGAGAAATCTCCATTACATTAGGCGAGGTAATACTAACAGGCATTCGCGTCTTATCGTCACATGATTTGCATTCCCTGCACATTCTCGCAGACGTGATTGGACCTGCCAGCGGGCAGGTAACGGTTGATGTTGCAGGTAGTCATGCTGAACAATGGCATTATACAGACGGAAAAATAGACGGGCAGTACACACTTCAAGAGAGTCTTCCCTTGTGGGCCGAATTATCCCCCATTATGCAAACGCTTACACTGACAGTTGGTACAGATAGCTACAATGTCGCCTTTGGCTTGCGTAACTTTCACGCAAAAGGACGTAAGCTGCTATGCAATGATCGAGAGGTTTTCCTGCGCGGCAAGCATGACGGCCTTCTTTTTCCCAGCACAGGCTATGCCCCCTGTGACATAGACAGTTGGCGCAGGGTAATGACCACAGCGCAAAGTTATGGCATCAATCATTACCGCTTTCATACCTGCTGTCCCACGGACGCAGCCTTTACGGTGGCAGACGAACTGGGCATCTTTATGGAACCCGAACTACCCTTCTGGGGGACCATTACAGAGGAAGGCGAGGAGGGTTACAATCCGGAGGAACAAGCCTATTTAATGGAAGAAGGTTTCCGCATCCTGAGAGAATATGGGCATCATCCTTCCTTTGTTATGTTCTCTATGGGCAACGAGTTATGGGGAAGCAAGGCAGCGCTGAACCGTATGCTGGCGGATTATCGTAACTATGACTCAGATAGGCTCTATATTAGTGGATCTAACAATTTCCAGTTTGCACCGGATATCCTTGCAGAGGAAGATATTTTTGTCGGCGTGCGCCTAAGCCACGATCGGTTGATTCGTGGTTCCTATGCCATGTGCGATGCGCCGCAGGGAATTGTACAGACCACAGCGCCAGAATCCGTCAGCACTTTTGACGAAATGATTGCTCCTCAGCAAGTAAATCAAGCACGCGCTGTTGGGAAAGTGCTAATTCAATATGGTACAAACGTGAAGGAGGTAGCAGCGGAGACGGCACAGGAGCTTATTCCGCAAATCCCAGTAATCGCCCATGAAGTGGGACAATACGAGTTCTATCCAGATTTTCAAGAAATTGATAAGTATACTGGCCCATTAAAAGCTCGGAACTTTGAGGTGTTCCGGGAGAGGCTGATACATGCTGGATTATATGACCAGCATGAAAAATACTTCAAGTGTGCGGGCAAGTTGGCGATAGACTGCTATCGCCGAGAAATCGAAGCCATGCTGCGCAGCAGCGAACTGGCAGGCTTTCAACTACTGGATTTACAAGATTTTAGTGGACAAGGTACCGCATTAGTAGGCGTATTAAACGCCTTTATGGAAAGCAAAGGTCTGATTACCCCGGTAGAATGGAGACGTTTCTGTGCCGGTACAGTAGTGCTTGGAGAATTTGAACGCTTTGCGCTGCAAGATGGGGATTCCCTGCGCTTCGGCGTACAGGTATCTGAATGTGATCCTGCTAAGCGCCATGCACAGGTAGTTTGTACGCTGCAAAAAGGTGACACAATACTGATGCAGGAAGTCGTGAAGCTTGGCAAACGAGATGGACGGCTGACTGAAAAGGTCATAGTAGACATGGGAAAGGTAAGCACAGATGTTCCATGCAAACTCCAGTTGTTACTTAAGCTGGAGGATGGTACAGAGAATATATATCCCCTGTGGGTATTTCCCAAAGTGGATGTGCAAATTACACCTGAGGGTATTTTCACAGCAAAAAAACAGGTACATTTCATCAAGAACGTGACAGAAGCAACTCATGCAAAGGACCTTGCACTCGTCATTCCTGATTCTGCAGGCAAGCTCCCCGCAGAATACTGTACAGATTTCTGGTGTTTTCCCATGTTTAACCATATTTCACTTTGTATGCACAAGCCCACACCTACAGGTACGCTGGGTCTGTGTATCGACAAGGAGGACACGGCGCTGGCGGGCTTTCCGGCAGAGGATTACACCACGCCACCGTGGTATCCTATTCTTGCACATGCCCATTGCGAACCGCTGGACGCTTTGGCCGTACCTGTAGTAGAGATGATCGATAATGTAGAGCGCTGCCAGCGCTTGGGAATTCTATACCGCAAGGATGGATATATGCATCTGACTGCCCGACTGTGGGAGAACGCCGATATGCCAGAAGTAAAGGCCTTTGCTCTGTCACTATTGAATGCTCTATAAATCTTATTTCTAGGGCAATACCGCACAATTCGTAGGCAGCGCTGGCGATGCCTTTTCCGCCATCTGCTGCTTGCAGATTTTTCGATTTACCTCCAGTAAACCTTCAAAATCTGCCATTGCATCTGACGAAAAATTCATTCGCCTCCGCACCAACTCATTTGTGCGGTATTGCCTTAATCAAAAATGGACTTGAGGGAGGACGCTTCTCTCGTTAGAGAAGCCCCCTCCCTCGCAAAACCCTTATTCTTCCTTTTTCTCTTGCAGCAGCTCGGTCTCGCAGACGTATTCCTGCGCGTGGCCGTTGTCGTCGGTGCCGGTCAGGGTTAGCTTGACGCGGTCGCAGTTGGTGTGATTCGTGCCGAAGGGAAGCAGCGCTTGTTCATCCTTCAGCAGCTTGTCATTCAGCATACAGGTTCGAATCTCCCCATAGCCGACCCGCAGAAAGCCGTCCCGCTTTTCGCCCTCCATGAACTCCGCAACCACCCGTTCCGGCGTGAAGGGCACGTCGCTCTCGTTCACCATCACAACATCCACGCGCCAGCCGTTGCCGCCCATATCATCATAATGCCCCATATAGATCGGCGATTCTCGCGTATAGAACGCGATCTTCGCCTCCCCGCTCGACTGCGGCTTCTGCAGCAGCACCACACAGACCACAATCGCCACGGCAACAGCCGCCAGCGCAGGCCCTAGCCAGCGCCACGGCGATTTTTTCTGCGGTGTGGGCGACGGCGCTTCGGCTGAAACATCCGTTTTAGGCACTGTCTCCTCTCGCACGTACGCTTCCTGCGACGTTCCCGGCACGGCGACCTCCTGCACCGGCGGTTCGTCCTTCCCCTCCATCGGCTCCCGCCCATCCAGAAAATTGCAGCCCAAGATCCGCGAAAGCCGCTTTACCGTCTCAATATCCGGCAGCGTCCGCCCGTTCTCCCAATGGGAAATATTCGACCGCGAGGTTTGCAGCAGCTCGGCCAGCTGCTCCTGCGTCATGCCCTTCTCCTTGCGCGCCCGCAAAAGCTGGCTGCTGAAGCTCTCCATTTTCTCGCACGTCCCTTGCATCTTATTTCAATTTATCATACCAGATGCGGCCCTGCCGCGCAAGGACGATCGGCGGTTTTCCTGCGGATTTGTGCCGCCCCCGCCTTTCGCCGCACCGCGGATTGTGGTATACTCTGCATGGAGGTGGCGGCGGTGAAGCTGATAGCCCCGGAGGGGTACGATTCCTTTACATGTATTGCGGACAGGTGTCAGCATACCTGCTGCGCCGGGTGGGAGATCGACGTGGACGAGGACGCGCTGGCGGCCTATCGACAGGTGCAAGGCCCGCTGGGCGAAAAGCTGGCGCAGGAAATCGTACAAGCGGAGGACGGCACCTTCTCCTTTCGGCTGACGGCGGAGGAGCGCTGTCCCTTTCTGCGGCAGGATCATCTGTGCGAGCTGATCTGCGAGCTGGGTCCGGAGCGTCTGTGTCAGGTTTGCGCCGATCATCCGCGCTATCGGAACTTCTACACCGACCGGGTGGAGATCGGCTTAGGCCTGTGCTGTGAGGAAGCCGCACGGCAGCAGCTGACACGGGAGGCACCCTTTCGCTTGGTAGTGCTGGCGGATGACGGCGGAGGCGAAGCCCTTTCGCCTGAGGAAGCGGCGCTCCTGCGCGACCGTGAGGCTCTGCTGAACATTGCGCGTGACCGCACTCATCCCCTAAATGCACGGGTGCGGGAGCTTATGCAGCTTGCGGGCATGGAAGCCGCTCCCGACATGCGGGCATGGGCAAGCTTCTTTTTAAAGCTGGAGCGTCTCGATCCCGCATGGACAGCCTTGCTGGAGGAGCTTGCGCAGACTCCTTGTGCGCCGCTTCTGCCTGAATCGCTGTCCCTGCCCGGCGAGCAGCTATTATGCTGTCTGCTCTACCGGCATCTTCCCGCC